>Ga0172375_10001259_pt1 | contig 40878 bp, 37 predicted proteins | sample LakKiv1m_FD_114537 | JGI IMG/M metagenome (GOLD analysis project Ga0172375, IMG submission 114537) | Freshwater microbial communities from Kabuno Bay, South-Kivu, Congo - kab_092012_11.1m | ecosystem: Environmental > Aquatic > Freshwater > Lake | place: Democratic Republic of the Congo... | reverse complement strand
CATATTCAAGGGACTGCGCCATTTATTAACGGACAAATCATGATTAACGCGGAACGGCGCGTAAGCGGCACGATGTTAAGCGGCATTTTGCCTGATTACGAAGCAAAGGTTTCGGAAGTTGCCTCGAAAATGAAAGAAGGTAAATTGACCGATTTAGTGGCTGGTGAATACGGCATTATTTTAGGGATTGAACTGGCGAATTATTTAGGCGTTGTGGTGGGCGATAAAATTACCGTGATTAGTCCTCAAGTGAATTCAACCCCCGCAGGCGTTGTGCCAAGAATGCGCCGTTTCACGATTATCGGCACATTTCAAGTTGGGATGTATGAGTATGATAGAAACATGGCGTTAATTCATCTCGATGATGCGGCGAAATTATTTCGTTTAGATTCGGCGGTTTCGGGGCTGCGAATTAAATTAGATGATTTGTTCAACGCCCCCAAAATTACCCGCGAACTTTCCCAAGCTCTTTACAACAATTATTACGTTAGTGATTGGACGCTCGCGCACAGCAATTTTTTCCGCGCCATTCAAACCGAAAAACGGGTGATGTTTATTATTTTGCTACTTATCGTAGCGGTCGCGGCATTTAACATCGTTTCAACGCTGGTGATGGTTGTGACCGATAAACGCGGCGATATTGCGATTTTAAAAACGCAAGGCTTAACTTCTCCGTCAGTGATGGGCATTTTTATGGTTTTAGGCGCGATTATTGGCGCAGTCGGCACAATTATTGGCACGATTGGCGGAGTGATTTTGGCGTTAAATGTAGAAACGATTGTGCCAGCCATTGAAAAATTCTTTAACGTGCAATTTATGGCAGCGGATGTTTATTACATCAGCGAATTGCCTTCAAAATTGATTTGGACAGATGTTTATGCGATTTCAGGCATGGCGTTTTTCTTGTCATTATTGGCAACGATTTATCCTGCGTGGCAAGCCGCAAAAATCAATCCAGCAGAGGTGCTTCGTTATGAGTAAGCTCATTTTAGAATGCAAAAACTTAGTCAAGCGTTACGGCGAACTCGATGTTGAAGTTTTGAAAGGCGTGGATTTAAACATTTCAGTCGGTGAGCGTGTGGCAATTATGGGCGCGTCGGGTTCGGGCAAAAGTACGCTATTACATTTGCTTGGCGGTTTAGACAAACCAACCAGCGGCGAAGTGATTTTAAACGGCGTGAATTTAAACACCGTTGGCGGTTCAAAACTCGCGCAGCTTCGTAATCAATCGCTGGGGTTTATTTATCAAGCGCATCATTTGCTTGGAGAATTTACGGTTTTAGAAAATGTGGCGATGCCGCTGTTAATCGGTAAAGAATCGGTGAAAAACGCCCAACTTCGCGCTACAGAATTATTAAAACGAGTGGGATTAGGTCATCGAATTGAACACAAACCCGCAGAACTTTCAGGCGGTGAGCGGCAACGTGCCGCAATTGCACGGGCGTTAATTAACAAACCAGCCCTTGTTTTAGCCGACGAACCGACGGGGAATTTAGACAGTAAAACCGCCGATTCGGTTTATCAGTTAATGCTTGAACTCAATCAAGAATTACAAGTGAGTTTTTTAGTTGTCACGCATGACCATGATTTGGCATCAAAATTAGGGAAAGTGCTGCACATGGAAGATGGACTAATTCTGCAAAATTAACATGAGTAAAATTATGAAAGAACAATTTGATGTCGTCATTGTCGGCGGCGGAATGGTCGGCGCAGCAGTCGCTTGTTGTTTAGGTAACAGTGCGTTAAAAGTTGCTGTGATTGAAAACGAATATCCACAAGAATTTTCACCGCAGCAACCTCACGATTTGCGCGTTTCGGCGTTAAGTATTGCCTCAAAAACGATTTTAGAAATGGTTGGCGCGTGGCAAGGCATTGAAAATCGCCGTTTATGTCCATTTAAAAGAATGCGTGTTTGGGAAACGGCGGGCGATACGCTATTTTGCAGTGATGATATTGGACATGCCGAACTTGGTTACATTGTTGAAAATCGCATCACACAATTGGCGTTGCTTGAACGCTTGCAAGCCTTTGAAAATGTCGAATTGATTTGCCCTGCACGAATTGAAACGTTCAATTATTCTAATTCTGATAACAGCGAATTGGTTTTGAATAACGGGCGAATTTTAAGCACAAAATTACTCGTTGCCGCAGACGGCGCACAATCGAAAGTGCGTCAAAGTGTGGGTTTAGGCGTAACCAGTTGGGATTATGAGCAGCACGCGCTGGTGATTTACATTGAAACCGCTTACGAACAACAAGATATTACTTGGCAACGTTTTGTGTCGTCAGGGCCTCAAGCGTTTTTACCGCTCACGGGCAATTTCGGTTCAATCGTTTGGTATAATTCGCCCGATGAAGTCAAGCGTTTGCAAACCTTGTCGCCCGAAGATTTACAGCAAGAATTATGTGCGACTTTTCCCGAAGAATTAGGCGAAGTGAAGCGCGTGATTGCTCAAACCAGTTTCCCTTTAACTCGCCGTCACGCGCAACATTACGTTAAACATGGTGTTGCTTTAGTTGGTGACGCGGCGCACACAATTAACCCGCTGGCTGGGCAAGGCGTAAATATCGGTTTGCTTGATGCCGCCGCGCTGGCGGAAGTGCTTTTAGACGCTGTGCAACAAGGGCGAAATATCGCTGAAGAAAGCGTTTTAAAGCGTTATGAAAAAATGCGCCGCACCGAAAATTTAAAAATGATGACCGTGATGGATGTCTTTTATCAGGCGTTTAGCAATGAAGTGTTACCGCTCAAATTTTTACGCAATTTAGGTTTAGGACTTGCAGAGCGTGTTAAACCTTTAAAAAACAAAGTTATGCGTGGCGCGATGGGTTTGGAAGGCACGTTACCAAAATTGGCACGAGGTGAAAAACTTTGATAACACAAATTGCTGAAACGAAAAAATGGCTTGAAAGCATTGTGATTGCTCATAACATTTGTCCCTTTGCAAAGCGCGTTTTTGATGAGGGCAAAATTCATTTTCAAATTGAAAATTCAACAGATGTTGAAATTTGTTTAGAAAATTTGCTCGATGAATGTGCGCGTTTAGATGAAAATGAAGCCATTGAAACCACGTTGATTATTTATCCAAAAGCCTTTGCGGATTTTGATGATTATTTAGATTTTGTGGAAATTGCAGGCGCGTTGCTCGAAACAGAAGATTACGAAGGCATTTATCAATTAGCGAGTTTTCACCCGAATTATTGTTTTGAAGGTTCAAATGAAAATGATGCGGCAAATTATACGAACCGCTCGTCGTATCCGATGTTGCATTTATTGCGTGAAAGTAGTTTAGAAAAAGCGTTAGCGCATTATCCCAATCCCGAAATGATTCCCGAAAATAACATTAAATTAACGCGCGAATTAGGTTTGGAAAAAATGCGTGAAATGCTGGCAGCGTGTTTTGAAAAAAATTGATTTTTTGTTACAAAAAAACCGCGCATTTTTAAAATGCGCGGTTTTTTAATGTCGTAAATTTTACAAATTACACTACGATGTTATCAGCTGAAATTCCAGATAAACCCACGCCTGTAAGTTGAATTACGTTGGTATAACCCGTGCCATCAGCATCGGTGACAACATAGGTATTACTACCAGACACGCCGACAAAATAATCAATCGTGCCATCAAGCATGGTGTTAGCTTTAGTGAGCAAATCGCTCAAGGCGGCAAACGTTGAAGAATCTTCTATATAATTGCCTGTTGAGCTGCCAGCTACGAGCGTTGAAGTCATTCCTGTACCTGTTGGCGTTGCTGTTGCGGTAAATGCAACACCTGCTGTTTTAGCTGTCAAAGTTACGACCGCACCTGAAACTGTTGCTGTCACCGTCGCGCCACTTGCAGCGTTAATCGCAGCAGCTAAATTGGTTGCTGTTAATGCCGCCGTCGTATCTTCAGCAGTGAGTGTGTACGTTACTGTTCCTGATGCTACGCCAGCAACAGCAATCGTATTATCCGCAGTAACAGTTCCACCGACTGTAATCGTTGCCGTTTGGGTTGCAGCCGTACCCGCAGAACTTAATACCAAAGAATCTGCCGTTGTAAAATCTGTAATAATGTCAGTTACCGCACCCGCTGTTGTTGAAAGCTCGGTAATGCCTGTAAAGACAAAACGGTCTGAACCTGCACCGCCCGTTATGTTATCAACCCCTATGCCACCAGTAATCGTATCGTCGCCACTACCGCCAATCAAACTGTCTACAACCGATGTACCTGTGATGCTGTCAGCCCCTGCACTGCCTGTTACAGTGTGACCTGCTGCGCCTGTTGCGGTAATCGTGAAACCTTCCGATTGTTTGCTCAAATCAACGGTTAATGCTGATGAACCTGAAATTTCGATTGTTTCAACATTGGTCAAATTACCATCCGCATCACTACCTGACGCATACGCGCTGCTAATGAGCAATGTATCTGTGCCATCACCGCCGTCAATGGTATCGGTAACTTCGGTGAAAACAATTTTGTCATTACCACCATAAGCTAAAATGCTATCGCTACCCGTACCGCCTGAAATCGAATCGGCTGATTCACTGCCATAAATTGTATCTCCACCTGAACCGCCTGTAACAGTAACGGCATTTTTACCTGCGGTAATCACGGTTGCAGTGCTTGAAGTGCTAATGTTCACAGTCGTTGAAGTCTCAATGCCAGACTCAGTTGCCGTACCACCCGTTAAAGTTGAATAACCTTTTTTCGTTAAAATCCAGTCAATGGCATCACCATTTAACGCTGCAACTTGTGCTTGCGTAAGTGCTTTCAATTGTGTACTAGCGGTTAATGAATTTAATTGCGCGGTGGTGACATTTGGAATGGCTGACAATGAAATTGATGGAATTGCGCTAACAGTAAAACCTTTAAACGCTTTTGCAGGCATTGCATCAATTTGTGAAGCTGAAAATGCCGCCGCTTGCGTTGCACTTAAACCTGCAACTTGTAGCGTTGTTGCACCAAGCAAAGCAAGTTGCTCATCAGTTAAAGCAGCAATGTCATCTGTGCCAAAACTGGTGATATTTAATCCTTTGATAACTTTAGGGTCTAAAGCTGCAATCGCTTCTGGCGTTAAACTAGTCGCTTGAGAAGCAGAAAGTTGTTTTATCGTTCCTGCCGTTAAACCTGCCGCGCTGTCTGCACTTAAAGTTGCGAGTTGTGCTGTAGTTAAAACCGCAGCTTGAGTAGGTTTTAGTGCGGTTAATTGTTCTGGCGTAATTGATGCAAATACTTCTGTTTTAAGCGATGTTAATGCAGATGGTGTAATCGCGGCAAAAGTGCTAGGGCTAATTGCCGCAAAATCTTCACCTTCAAGTGAGGCAATTTGTGTAGCGGTTAGTGCTTTAGCTTGCGTTGCAGTAATTGCCGCAGCTTGCTCTGGATTTAATGCCGCAATTTGAGCTGAATCTAAACCTGAAATGTTTTTTGATGTTAAGCCTGCAATCGCAGAGGGCAAAATAGCAGGTAATGCGGTAAGCGAAATTGCTTTGACTTGCGTAGTTGATAAAGCTGCCATTGCCGCTGGTGTCAATAATTCGGCACCATCAGCATCAATCGCGTTAATTTGTGCGGTACTTAAAAAGGCAAATTGTTTTGGACTAAGTGCTGCAAGCTGTCCATCACCTGCTAGATCTGTAAGCGTTAAACCTACCATATTTGATTTGTTAAAACCTGCAATTGCCTCTTTACTTAACGCAGCAATATCATCAGATTCTAATGTGGCAATTTGATTAGATTTCAATGCGCCAATTTGTCCTGCTGTCACAAACGGTACTTGCTCGACAGTAAGAGCTTGCAATTGGTCACTTGTCATTGCTGCAAAAGTTTTAGGTGGTAAAGCGGCAATAAATTTGGGGTCAAGTACCGCAAGCGCATCGGTTGTCAACGCAGATAAGCCTTTAGAAGAAAAGCTCAACGCATGAGACGCATTGAATGCAACAACTTGATCTGCACTAAATTCAGCTGCTTGATCAGGTTTTAACGCACTTACCTGTGTTGCTGACATTGCTGCAATTTGTTCAGTCGTAATCATTGGGATAACTTTTGCGTCCAAATTTTTAGCTTCAATTGCCGCAAAAGGACTGACAACTTTACTCGTACCTTTAATTGAAATCGCTGCAAAATGCTCCTCATCCCAGCTGGCAAGTTGTGCTTTGCTTAAACTACTGGTTTGCGTTGAGGTTAACGCGCCAATTTGCTCGGGAGTCAATTCAGCTAATTGGTCTGTAGTCAGTGATTTGACGGGTAAACTAGCAATAGCTTTAGTTGCAATTCCTGCTAATGCTTCAGCAGGAACATATTTTAATTGTGGAAATGTTGCCAAAAGTTTTGCAGGCACTTTCGCAAAATGCTCAGCAGTCAGCTCTTCTGCTTGCACTTTAGTAAGCACGGCATAATCTTTTGTCGTAAATTTCGCCACCATTTCAGGTGTAACTTCTGAAATTTCGGTTGTTGCAGAAAATACGAATTTTGTTTTAGTGGTGGTTGCCATGATTGTTACCTTTCAAAGAAAAAAGTGAAATTTGTATGTAAAAACTGATGGTTTGAACTCTAATCTGTGTGTCGTTTTTTTACTGTGACAGAGTTTGCAATTTTGAAAATTTATTCAGCAAATACGATGCCAGCATTTATTGCTAATTTTAGCGGTACAATGACCAAATTCTTTAATCTTTTTCTTTAAATTTATTATGCAATATCACGATTTAAGAGACTTTATTTCCCAACTTGAAAAGAAAAATGAACTCAAACGCACGCTTTATCAAGCAGATCCTTATTTAGAAATTACTGAAATTTGCGACCGTACATTAAAAGCGCAAGGGCAAGCGTTGCTGTTTGAGCGTCCGAAAGGTTATAACGTGCCACTTTTAGGAAATTTGTTCGGTACACCGCATCGCGTCGCAATGGGTATGGGCGCAGATTCAATTAGCGAATTACGCGAGGTAGGTAAATTGCTTGCCTATTTAAAAGAACCAGAACCGCCAAAAGGTTTTAAAGACGCGCTCGATAAATTGCCCGTATTCAAAAATGTTTTGAATATGTCGCCAAAAATGGTGAAAAATCCGCCTTGTCAAGAAAATGTGTTGCGAGGTGATGAAATCGATTTAGGACGTTATCCGATTCAACATTGTTGGCCAGAAGATGCTGCGCCGCTAATTACTTGGGCATTAGTGATTACCAAAGGACCCAATAAAGAACGGCAAAATATGGGCGTTTACCGTCAACAAGTGATTGGCAAAAATAAAACGATTATGCGTTGGCTTGCTCATCGTGGTGGCGCGTTGGATTTTAAAGAATGGCAAGACGTGCATCCGAATGAGCCATTTCCTGTGACAGTGGTTTTAGGCGCAGATCCTGCAACGATTTTAGCGGCGGTTACGCCTGTTCCTGATTCATTATCAGAGTTTGCGTTTGCAGGTTTATTGCGCGGCAGTAAAACCGAATTGGCTGATTGTTTGAGTAATAATTTGCAAGTTCCCGCGAGTGCGGAAATCGTTTTAGAAGGCTTTATTTATCCGAATGAAACCGCGCCCGAAGGTCCATTCGGCGACCATACGGGATATTACAACGAAGTCAGTGATTTTCCCGTGTTCACAATTGAAACGATAACCGAGCGTACAAATCCGATTTATCACAGCACTTACACAGGTCGTCCGCCTGATGAGCCTGCGATTTTAGGCGTGGCGTTGAATGAAGTTTTTGTGCCAATTTTGCAAAAACAATTCCCTGAAATCGTTGATTTTTATTTGCCGCCCGAAGGTTGTTCGTATCGCATGGCAGTGATTTCGATGAAAAAACAATACGCAGGTCATGCAAAGCGTGTGATGCTTGGCACTTGGTCATTTTTACGGCAATTTATGTACACAAAATTTGTGATTGTGGTTGATGACGACATTAACGTGCGCGATTGGCAAGATGTGATTTGGGCCATTACCACAAGAATGGATCCCGCGCGAGACTTGACGATTTTGGAAAATACGCCGATTGATTATTTAGATTTTGCCTCGCCTGTTTCGGGTTTAGGTTCAAAAGTGGGTTTTGATGCTACGAATAAATGGGTGGGCGAAACCAATCGAGAATGGGGTAAAACAATTACCATGACACCTGAAATTATTGCGCGAGTGAATACAATTTGGGAGCAATTGTAATTTCGTGAATTGCACAAAAAAACAGCCTAAACATCGGTTTTAGGCTGTTGTTCATTCGATGGTTTTCGGTAAAATACCCAAATTGTCTAGGTCATACAATAAATTAGACATTGCAAGCGCAATTTCATTAGAAGCGATATTAAAATCCGAATCACTTTCGGTTAGTTCTTGCAGAGCCGCTTCATATTCTTGTGCGTTCACAAGATCTGCAATTTTCCCCGCTTCTTGATGAAAAATTTCGTGTTTTTCAAGGCAATCCAAATAACTTTGTAAATGACAAAATTGCTCATGTGTTTTTAAATTATGCAGCCATTGACCGACACGACATGCTTCTTTTTGGTAAATAGTTTTAGCATCAAGTGTATCGTGATGGGCGAGTGCAATCGCTAATTGTGTACGCCAAATCGAATGACTTTTCAGTAAATTTCCTGAATCACAACTGTTTTGCATAAACATTTCTCCTATCTAGGTAAGGGTAAAAAGCGGCTATCAACGGTTTTATACGCACTGATAAAAGATTCAATTTTTAATTTGCGTGCTTTTTGACTACATTTGTCGCTGTGTAATTTGTGAGAGCGGAACTGTTTGCAAATTGGACATTTCATAACTAAACCTTTTTAAAAAACAGAAAAATTGCACTCTACGCTGCAATTCTTACCATTTGATTGCAGTGAATTTACATATCTGTTGCAATTTTTTCTAATGACTGCGGATGATTACGCAAATTAACAAAATAGCCACTGCCAGCTGTCTTTTTAGCCAATTTTTTCGCTTCACTCGCAAGGTCTGCGACATCAACATAAGACTGACAATTACACGTTGTCTGTGCTGAAACCAGTCCGACGGATAAACTCGTCAATGGAAAAAAGCATTTTTCGCCCGTACGATTTTCAGCCCAAAATCCGCCTGCTTGTACGTCTTCAGGTTTGTAATAAGTTCGCACTTTTTCATCAAACATTGCCAAAATGTTTTCACAACATGCCTGCCAATCGTCAGTTGTAAAAATGACAATAAAATCATCACCGCCAATATGCCCCACAATGCCTTGTTGTGGCTGGACGAATTCAGCAAGCGTTGTGGCAACGGTTTTGATAATGTCGTCGCCCGCACTGTAACCATAAACATCGTTAAACGGTTTAAAGTGATCTAAATCAAAATAACCAAAACTAAACGGAATTTTTTGCTCAATTAAGCGATTGATTTCTGCGTTTATCGGTACGCTACCTGGCAATAAAGTGAGCGGATTGGCATATTTTGCATTATCAATTTGTTGCTGTGTGATGGCTTCAAGTAGTGATAACACGCTGACAACGCCGAGATATTTTTTATCTTTAGTGACAATAAAAGCTTGTTCAGGATGTGTTGCCTTAGTCAATTCCATACTCACTAATTCAATCGGGACATCAAATTCAATTTGTAACGGCGTGTGATCGATAAATGTTTTAATCGGTTTGCGACCATACAAATCGATGCCATAACGATTTGAAAATAATTTGGAAAGAAAAATTTCTCGAAAAATCAATCCTTGCGCGATGTCATTATCAACTAATGGCAAAACGGTTAGCTCTTGATGAGATTGAAAGATGTTCAGCACATCAAAAATTAACGTATGCGACGAAATCGGCTCTATCCATTTGCAAAGGGTTTCAATCGAAGTGGCATGAGACCAAAATCCTGATTCTTTGAGTGCAGTATTTTCTTTAAAAATTCCGCTGTTAATTTTCGCATCTAATTGCGGTGCAGGACGCGCTAAATAATGCCCTTGTGCAAAAGAAAGTCCTATTTTTTCAATGGCTTTAAATTCTTCTTCGGTTTCAACGCCTTCTGCAATAACGTGACAATGCAAGGCATTAGCAATGCCTTGGATTGAACGAATAAAATTTTGTTTCAGCGTATCGCGTGGTAAATCATGAATAAAATAACGGTCAATTTTGATGTATTCAGGCAACACTTCCGACCACAAACGCAAATTAGAACCATAGCCTGCACCTAAATCGTCGAGTGCAATGTCAAATCCCAAATTGCGATAATAAGCCGCCGCGTTTTTCATCAATTCATAATCATCAACAGGACGATATTCCGTGAGTTCGATAATCACATTTTGTTGATGCAAGCCTAATTTTTCCAAATCACACAACGATTCAGCGGTTTTAAATGTCGGTTGCAATAACACTTGCGGGCTGACATTGATAAATAAATGTTTTGCTTCGTGTTCAAAACTGGCAAATTTTTGCAGGCTTAATTCGCAACATAAAAAATCGAGTTGCATAAGCAAGCCGTATTTTTCAGCACATTGAAAAAGATAAGTTGTTTTGTAAAAAGGGCTGTCAATTGGTGCGCGAATGAACGCCTCGTAGCCAATAATTTTCTTTTCTTGCAGCGACACAACAGGCTGAAAAAAAGAAGTCAGTTGTTTTTGTTCAATCAGTTCAGTCAATGTTTGTTGCAAATGTGTTTGAGACATAAAAAAACCTAATTTCGCCTGTGAAGTTACGATACAAATTAAACCAGTTATGTGACAAAACGATAACAACACCGTGAATTCTTTAGCTTTTTTTAGACACTGAATTGAAATATAAACGCACTACAATCGGCAAAATTGAGAGTCACTAAATTTCATAATAATAAAAAGGTGTCACGATGGAATTGATTTTGCACGATGTGATTTGTTCGTTAAGTTCATCGCTGGATTTAGTTGGCGTAACAGATGTTCATCATGGACAGCGCGTCGCGTTAATTGCTGCAACGATTGCAGAGCATTTAGGTTGGGATAAAGAACGTGAACTCGATATGCTTTATGCGGGAATGTTGCATGATTGCGGCATTTCCACAGCAGAAGCACATTCACCGCTAACCAGTGAAATAGAATGGCAAAACTTTCAGATTCACTGTGAACGTGGACACCGTTATTTGCAAAATTGTCCGAGTTTCTCAAAATACGCGCCGTGGATTTTGCATCACCACACGCGCTGGTCAGATTTGAAAGGTCTTAATTTATCCAAAGGCGATAAATTAGCTGCAAATTTACTTTTTCTCGCAGATCAGATTGATTTTTTGCAAACCAAATATCTTGGCACCGTGTTGGGCAGCGATATTTTGATGGGCAAAAAACAAATCATGGACGAAATTTTCGCGTTGCGAAAAACATTTTTTGCGCCGCAATTGGTAGATGTTTTTGTTGAAATCAGCAAAAAAGAATCTTTTTGGCTGGCAATGGATACTTATTACATCAACGCTTCCGTGCAAGTCTACGCTACCTTATCAAAACGTAAACAAGCCGATTTTGAAACGCTGCACAGCATTGCTGAATTATTTTCAAACATCATTGACGAAAAAAGTCCTTTTACTCGTCAACATTCAAAACACGTTGCGATGTTGGCGCGTTTTTTAGCCAAAGAACTCGGTTTTTCCAAAAAAGAGCAGCAACACATTGAACTTGCTGGAATGCTGCATGATTTAGGTAAGTTGCGCGTACCAAATGAAATTTTGGATAAAAATGGCAAGCTCGACGAAGAAGAACGCGCTTGTATACTGCATCACAGTTTTGACTCGATGCAAATTTTAAAAACCGCGTTTCCCAACACTAAAATTCCACAATGGGCAGGTTATCACCATGAAAATTTGCGTGGTAACGGTTATCCGTTTCGGCTCACCGCCGACAAATTAGATTTAGGCTCAAGAATTATTGCCGTTGCGGATATTTTTCAAGCGCTGGTGCAAAAACGTCCTTATCGAAAATCGATGCCTTTAACAGAAATTAAAGTTGTTATCAGCGACATGGTATTAGAAGGCAAACTCGATGAAGACGTAGTTTTTACACTCGAAAAAAATTACAACGATTGCTATGCGTTAGCGCAATCTGCTCGTGATATTTCCTAGCATTCGAAACACAATCGTCAAACTCATTACAACACCTTGTCACATTTGAGGGCTAAAATCGACCATCAATTTTGAAGTGAAATTTTTAAGGAAAAACAAATGAATTCTTTACATATCGCCGCTGATCACACCAGAGCGCAACCTAATGTTTTTGCGAATAAAACGTGGCAATATCAATTTAGAGAACTGCCTTTTGTGATCGAAGAAAAACGATTAAAAAAAATGACTCAAAAATATCAAGTGCATTGCGAGAAAACGATTCAACATTGGAATAAAGAAAAAAATTCAGAATGGACGTGCCGTTTTTTTTCGGCAGCGAAATTGATTTTGTCTGCAACCTCGCACATCAATACAGCAAATGTGATTGAAGATAAAAATTTACAAATCACCTCGCCTTATTTGCGTTACTACGCGCTACTTTCATTGTTTCGCACAGTTTGTTACACCTTGCCTGAAACAAAATGGGACGATGGCAAACTGATTCGACTTTCGCATGATAATGCTGCAAAACTCACGTTTTCTTATTTAGAAAAATTTGATGATGATGTCGCAAAAAAAGTGAAAGCGTTGTTTAAAGAACTCAAAAATAAACGTGAATTAACGGCTTATAATGGGTGCCTTGTTGAAACAGATCTCACAGAAAATGCCCGTTTTTTGTCAATTTGCTGTCTGCTAGTTGAAATGGCTCAGTTTAATTCTGAGTTATTTGAAGTCGCTCTATTCAAAAATACTAAAAATGAGCAAAAAGAATTTTCTTTACTGGAATCTGATTTAGATAAAATTGCCTTTTTTCAAACTGAAAACTATTTGAGTGATGGCGATAATTATCAACTTTGTAGCCTTGCAAAAAAACATCCACAACCCAAAAACTTAATGGTGTTAATGGCAAATGGTCATATAGATGCGCGTTTGAATTGGTGGGTGGGACAAGATGATTTTAATGAGCATAGTGCAGAACATTTTCTTGGCAATCGGCGCATTATTTTCGATGTACCATAATTCCTTATAAATCATTATGTTAATATGGTTTTGCGCTGTAAAGCCCACCCAAGCTCGCTCTGGGTGGGGACAACGCACAGTTAGTTAAGCAATTGAAAGAAAATAGATGAAAAATTTTATCAATTCAAACTGTGATAGCCTGTTTCTTCATGCAGCGCAATGTCAAGACCTTGCACTTCTTCATCACCATTGACACGCAAACCAATCCAAGCATCCAAGGCTTTCAAAATCGCGTAACTAAAAATTGCACTCCAAACAGCTGTGACAAAAATCGCTAATGCTTGCACGCCAACTTGGTGCGAAATCGTTACACCCGCTGGCAAACCTAAACCACCAAATTGTGAAGCTGCAAAAACTCCTGTCATAAGTGAACCAATTACACCACCTACACCGTGAACAGGAAAAACGTCGAGTGAATCGTCTATTTTTAATTTACGTTTCACAAAATGCGTAGCGTGAAAACAAACAAACCCTGCTGTTACACCAATTACCACTGCGCCTAATGCACCGATATAACCCGACGCAGGCGTAATGGTTCCCAAACCTGCTACCATGCCTGTGACAATCCCTAATACGCTTGGTCTGCCGTATTTTTGCCATTCAATTGCCATCCATGTCAAAGAGCCAGCCGCTGCTGCAATGTGTGTCACTAAAATCGCCATGCCTGCTCGACCGTCCGAAGTCAATGCACTACCGCCGTTAAAACCAAACCAGCCAACCCAAAGCATTCCCGCGCCTGTAACGACCATTGTCATGTTATGCGGTGGCATGGCAATTTGTGGAAAACCTTTACGTTTACCTAAAACCATTGCAGCAACTAATGCCGCAACACCAGCGTTAACGTGAATCACAATGCCGCCTGCAAAATCCATTGCCCCTATTTTTGCAAGCCAACCGCCGCCCCAAATCCAATGGCAAATCGGCATATAAACCAGAATTAACCACAATGCGCTAAACCAAAGCATGGCTGAAAATTTCATTCTCTCAGCAAAACCGCCCACAATGAGGGCAGGGGTGATGATTGCAAAGGTCATTTGAAACATGAAATAAACCGTTTCAGGAATGTCGCCGATTAAATTTGTCGTTGTAATATCAGGCAAAAAGGCTTTTGAAAAATTACCAATCCACGCTTGCGCTTCGCCGCCATCGGCAAAAATTAAGCTATAAACACCTGCGAGCCACAAAAGTGAAACTAAGCAAGTAATGGCAAAACATTGCATTAACACGGATAGCACGTTTTTACTGCGAACTAAGCCGCCATAAAATAACGATAAACCTGGAATGGTCATAAACAACACTAACGCGCTTGAAGTTAAAACCCACGCCGTGTTTGCTTGATTTAACTCTGCGGAAAAAGCATTTTGCGGCAGAATAAAAAAAGACGCTGCATAAAGCAGCGTCCAAAAATTAAGTCTTGGGTGCATAATTTTTACGAAAAAAATGTTAAATGGCTTCTTCGCCTGTTTCGCCAGTTCGGATACGAATGACTTGTTCTAAGCTAGAAACGAAAATTTTACCGTCACCGATTTTTCCTGTGTTTGCCGCTTTAACAATCGTTTCAACTGCTTTGTCAACGATGTTGTCAGCCACTGCGATTTCAAGTTTTACTTTTGGTAAAAAATCAACCACATATTCTGCGCCGCGATAAAGTTCAGTGTGACCTTTTTGACGACCAAAACCTTTAACTTCCGTTGCGGTTACACCCGCAACGCCAATTTCAGATAAGGCCTCGCGCACGTCGTCCATTTTGAAAGGTTTAATAATAGCTGTGATAAGTTTCATAACAATTCCAAATTAAAAAGTGAAAAGAAGGGATTAAAAAACTGCGTTGCAATCATAACCTAAAATTTATAGGGAAGGGCAGACCTGCGTATCTGCCCTAAAATTACGACACAACTTTTAGAGATGATACGCTGTTTCACCGTGTGAAGTAGTGTCTAAACCTTGACGTTCGTCTTCTTCACTCACACGCAAACCAACGATGACATCAACAATTTTATAAGCCACAAATGAAACGACCGCTGACCAAATGACTGCAACGGCAACGCCCCAAAATTGGCTGGTAAATTGTGCGACAAAATTGTATTCACCAACTGCATTGGTAACATAATCCCAAACGCCCGCGCCACCTAATGCAGGATTTGCAACAATAGCTGTGCCTAGTGCGCCTAGAATACCGCCAATGCCGTGAACACCAAACGCATCAAGCGAATCATCATATTTTAATTTTGCTTTCAACATTGTGACGGCCCAAAAACAAATCGCTCCTGAGGCAAGTCCTAAAAAAATAGAACCCATTGCTCCTGACCAACCACACGCTGGGGTAATTACAACTAACCCAGCAATCGCACCAGAAGCCGCGCCGAGCATACTAGGTTTGCCGCGCATGAGCCATTCTGCACTCATCCATGACAAAGTTGCCGCCGCCGTTGCCAGCAAGGTATTTAAAAATACCAACGTTGCTAAACCATTTGCTTCTAAGCCTGAGCCAACATTGAAACCAAACCAACCTACCCAAAGTAATGATGCACCAATCATCGTCATCGTTACGCTGTGCGGTGCGAGTGATTCGCGTCCATAACCAATACGTTTTCCAATCAGCAAACTGCCGACTAAACCTGCAACACCAGCGTTAATGTGAACCACCGAGCCGCCTGCAAAATCTAATGCGCCTTTTTGAAATAAGAAACCTGCTGTTGCGGTTGCTGCTTCAGCTGCCGCAGCATCAGTGTAAGCATCAGGACCTGCCCAATACCAAACCATGTGAGCTAACGGCAAATAAGAAAACGTGAACCAAAGTGCAGTAAATAATAAAACTGCTGAAAATTTAATCCGTTCTGCAAATGCGCCAATAATGATGGCTGGCGTAATTGCCGCGAAGGTTAATTGAAACGCGATATACGCAAATTCAGGAATAGCTACGCCTTTGCTAAAAGTTGCCGCAAGTGAATCGGGCGTGATGCCTGATAAAAAGGCTTTACTTAAACCACCAAAAAACGCATTACCTTCTGTGAAGGCGACACTGTAACCATAGATTGCCCACAAAATAGCAATCATTGAAAAAATGACAAAAACCTGCATCAAAATCGATAACATATTTTTAGCTCGAACCATGCCGCCATAAAACAATGCTAAACCTGGCACAATCATTAAAATGACCAAAATGGTTGAAAGCATCACCCAAGCAGTATCACCTTTATCTACAGTTGGGGTTGCAACCGCCGCTGTTTCTTCAGCAAAACTCAAACCGCCATAACTCAAAAGAGCAACAGCCGTTAAACGAAGTAAAAAAGTTTTCATCATCATTTCTCCTGATTTAAGGATTTTTCAATTTTTAGAAAGTTACTGAGAAATCAGTAGAGAACAAGAATTGGTCTTGTTTTAAATTACCGTATGGACGGTATTGACCACCATTTGCGACATCCGTACCGTCTGCCCAGTCATAACGTACGTTTGGACGAACACTGAGCCATTTTTTTGGTTTCCAATTCACACCCGCAGTAACCGCATAATAACTTGCCGCAGAACCGAATTGATTGAACGTTCTAGCTGGGGAACCAACACGAGTGCCATTTTGATCACGGAACCATTCGCCACGAATCCCAGCCGCTAATGTATCGGTAATATCATAAGTTAAATGCGTATTTACACCGTACCATTCTGCATCTTCACCGCTTGCGCCAGCTCCGTTTGCAAAGCCATGATCATGTTGTAAAACCAAATGCGTTTTATCGGTAATATTATGTTTTAAAACCGCGCTATACATTGCCCAGGCTGCGCTGTTTGTTTCTGATGTTTCGCTAAATGTCCCTGTGAAATTAAACGAGGTATTTTTGTCGTTACTTGTCCATGTTGCGCCAAGCAATCCGCCCCAATTTCCAAGTTGTTGATCAAACGAACCATCCCATCCCCCAGTTTGACTGCCTGTTAATGCACCACCGACAACAGCCCAGTTATCATCAACGGTGTAATTAAGCAAAACGCCTGTGTGTGTGAATGGTTCACCAAATTGCATGGTGTAAGCATGTGTGTAGAAGAAATTATCAGGAGCTGGAACCGTTTCATAACCGATTGGCGTATAAAAATGTCCAACTTTGATGTTTAAGCCGTTACCAAATGGCGCGTAAATTTCTGCGTAGGCTTGTGGCATGGCTAAATCATAAAAGCGATTATTTGGACCATTTAGTAAATTTAAGTCCCAATGCCCGCGTGGCGCACCATAAGATTGTGTGTAATAAGCATCTGTTCCGAACATAATTTCAAAGCGTCCGCCAACATCCCAATTCGCCCCTTCTGTTGCAACGGCACGTTGAAGGAAAAGGTTTAATTGATTTAATTGTACTTCGCTATGACGGTCGCCAAATGTGACGGGACCGTTAAATCTATCTGCTGAACCTGTTGCATTGTAAGTAATGCCTGTATTTACCCAGCCGCCCATTGTGATTGCGTTGTTTTTAAACAACGAGGTTTCGTTAATGTCGTAACCTGTTAAATCTGCAATTGCGCCTGCATAGACATTTGACATTAAACCTGCCAGTAAAAAACTACTTGTTACGACTTGTATCATACGGTAATTATTGCGTTTTTTTAATGTTTTCATTTCTAAAATCTCCAAAAGTTTAAATTAGTTTTTGTAATATTAAGCAGTTAATATGCCAGTGCTTAAAAAACAACAAAAACAGCAAGTTGAATTTTTAAAAATTGTCATAACCGTTGCTGGTGCTTTATTTTGGTGCAAAGAAAAAACACATTGTTTTGTTTTGGTGCAATAAAGAAAAAATGGCGTTTTATGGGTTTATTTTTTTCGTGGCTACAATAAAAAAAAATGGTATCGTTACAGCGGTTGTGATTGAAACACCGATTTAATTTCTATAATTTATGTTTTAGGAGACACTTTAAATGTCAGCAGTAGCAAACGTATTAAAAATGATTAAAGACAATGATGTGAAATTCGTTGATTTCCGTTTTTGTGACACACGCGGTAAAGAACAACATGTTACTTTTCCAGCGCATACCATTGATGAAGATACTTTTGAAGATGGCAACATGTTTGACGGCTCGTCAATTGCTGGTTGGAAACACATCAATGAATCAGACATGATTTTATTGCCAGACCCAACTACAGCGGTTATGGATCCATTTTTTGATGACAACACATTAGTTTTGCGTTGCGACATCATTGAACCTAAAAATATGCAAGGTTATGAACGTGATCCACGCTCACTTGCAAAACGTGCTGAATCTTATTTGAAATCTACAGGCATTGCTGATACAGCATTTTTTGGTCCAGAAAACGAATTTTTCATTTTTGATGATGTTCGTTGGGGCGCAGACATGAGCGGAACGTTCTACAAAATTGATTCTGAAGAAGCGGGTTGGAACGCGGAAAAAGTTTATCCCGATGGCAACACAGGTCATCGCCCAGGTGTGAAAGGAGGGTATTTCCCTGTACCACCAGTTGATTCATTCCAAGACATGCGTTCTGCAATGTGCCAAACATTGGAACAAATGGGAATGGTTACTGAAGTTCACCATCACGAAGTTGCGACCGCTGGCCAATGCGAAATCGGTGTGAAATTCAACACCTTAGTAAAAAAAGCGGACGAAGTTTTAGAGCTTAAATACGTTATTGCAAACATCGCACACGCTTATGGCAAAACTGCGACATTTATGCCAAAACCTCTCGTTGGCGATAATGGTAGCGGTATGCACGTTCATCAGTCTTTATCAAAAGATGGTGTGAACTTATTCAGCGGTGATTTATATGGTGGTTTATCTGAAACAGCATTGTTTTACATCGGCGGTATCATCAAACATGCAAAGGCGTTAAACGCTTTCACCAATGCTTCAACAAACAGCTACAAACGTTTAGTACCAGGTTTTGAAGCTCCTGTTATGTTGGCTTACTCAGCGCGTAACCGTTCTGCATCAATTCGTATTCCTTACGTTCGTAATCCAAAAGGTCGTCGTATCGAAGTGCGTTTCCCAGATTCAACAGCTAACCCATATTTAGCATTCTCTGCAATGCTTATGGCTGGCTTAGACGGCATTCAAAACAAAATTCATCCAGGTGAAGCGATGGACAAAGATTTGTACGATTTGCCACCAGAAGAAGAAAAAAATATCCCACAAGTTTGCCACGCTTTCGATCAAGCCCTAGACGCTTTGGATAAAGACCGTGAATTCTTAACACGCGGCGGTGTTTTCACTGATGACGTGATCGATGGTTACATCAAATTGAAAATGGAAGAAGTGACTCGTTTGCGTATGAGTACACATCCAGTAGAGTACGATATGTACTATAGTTTATAACAAATTCTCTGCCGAATAGACGGCTTAGAAATGTTGAATACGATTGTATTACTGCTTGTAATTTAAGTTTTTAACTTAAACGCAAAAGCCTCAACCTTAGCATTTGCCAGGTTGGGGCTTTTTTATATTTGAATGTTTATTTTGATAATGGCGCGTTTTCTATCACTGTTTTATTTGCTGCCACTTCATCACTTACACCGCAAGTTGGATGACCAAAGCCATTTTTACTTTTACCATCAGTAATGTCGAAAATCATGTTATCTTTTAAATCACCCGCAACACCTGCTGAAACTTTATCCATGCCCAATAAATGACGAGTACGCCATGCGATATTGTGATCAGCACATGAACTGTCGCCACTTACACCGATTGCACCTACGAGTTTGCCTGCTGAGTTATAAAGTGCAAGACCACCACCAAAAACATTTACACCGCCAATGCGTTTGCCCACCAACGGATCTTTGGCACTGCCAAATTTTGTTGCATCTCCAGCGTAAGCCGCCGTTACGTTGACAGGATTACTTTCTTGCAAGCCAAATAAACTGCCACCAGGTTGTACAGCAGAATATAAATTCGCTGTTGATAAAGCTAAACCAGGTAAGCTGAATGCGTTTGCAGTATTCGCTTTTTGTGCAGAAATAACACGACTTCCAGGCCATTGATCTCCCACATTGGCACCTGTTTTTGCAACCGCACAAACCTCTCCAGCACGATTTACAATGGTTCCCCACATATCCAAATTAAAACCGCCATTTTTTTCAGTTCTTGCACTTTTCAAAGCACTTTGCAAATCTTCAAAAGATGGTACGTCTTTGCAATTTGCCGCGTTTGCGGTGCTAATACCAGCGGTTAACGTCATTACAATTAAAGGAAAAGTAATTTTTTTCAACATATATCACCTTGAGTTTATTGTTATTTTTGTATTTTGGTTCGTAAGAAACCAGCTGCATGGTAAAACAATCTAGTAATTTGAACAAGTTACAATCTGGCTGTGATTTTTTGTGAAAAATGGCACGTTTTCTGCCTTGTAGGACATTTATGATTCCTTTACTATGCCTCTAATAACTTTTTACTTTTAATCTTAAAAATTATGCAAACTCCAGAAACCACTTTACCCGCGCATTTTATTCGTCAAATTATTGCAACTGATTTAGCAAATAACAAAAACAATGGCAAAGTCGCCACCCGTTTTCCACCTGAACCTAATGGTTATTTGCACATCGGTCACGCAAAATCGATTTGTTTAAATTTCAGCATGGCAGTTGAAAATAATGGCACTTGCAACTTGCGTTTTGATGATACGAATCCTGAAAAAGAAAGCGTTGAATATATGGATTCGATTAAATGCGATGTGGCTTGGCTTGGTTTTGAATGGGCGAATTTACGTCATGCGTCGGATTATTTTGAGCAACTTTATCAATATGCAGTCGAATTGATTAAAAAGGGATTAGCTTATGTAGATAGTTTATCTGCCGAAGAAATCCGTCAGTATCGTGGCACACTCACGCAAGCAGGCAAAGAAAGTCCAGACCGTAATCGATCAATTGAAGAAAATTTAGATTTATTTGCCAGAATGCGGGCAGGGGAATTTGCTGACGGTCAATATGTGTTGCGTGCAAAAATCGATATGACATCGCCTAATATCAATATGCGCGACCCAACGATTTACCGTATTCGTCGCGTACATCATCACAGTACAGGCGATGCGTGGTGCATTTATCCTATGTACGATTACACACACTGCATTTCAGATGCGCTTGAAGGCATCACCCATTCACTTTGCACGCTTGAATTTGAAGATCATCGCCCACTTTATGATTGGGTTTTAGATAACATTGATATTCCCTACCATCCGCAACAAATTGAATTTGCGCGTTTGCAACTTGAATATACGATTGTCAGTAAACGTAAATTAAATCAACTTGTCACTGAAAAATATGTTTTAGGCTGGGATGATCCGCGAATGCCGACTATCGCGGGTTTGCGCCGTGCAGGTTTTACGCCGCAATCAATTAAAGATTTTTGCGAAAAAATTGGCATTACCAAACAAAACTCATGGATTGAAATGGGCGTGTTGGAATACTGCATTCGTGAAGATTTGAATACTAATGCGTTGCGGGCAATGGCAGTTTTAGAACCATTGCGCGTTGTGATTACGAATTATCCAGATGAAAAAATTGAAAGTTTAGAAGTTTCAAATCATCCACAACGTGAAGAATTTGGCAAACGTATCGTGCCATTTTCAAAAACAATTTTAATTGAACGTGATGATTTTTCAGAAAATCCACCGTCAAAATATAAGCGTTTAAGTTTGGGTGAAGAAGTGCGTTTGCGTGGTTCGTATGTAATTCGTTGTGACGAAGTGATTAAAAATGAGGATGGTAAAATCATCGAATTGCGTTGTAGTTACGACGAAAATACGCTGGGAAAAAATCCTGAAGGTCGAAAACCTAAAGGTGTCATTCATTGGGTTGATGAGACGAGTTCACTCACGGCAGAAATTCGTTTGTATGATCGATTATTTACTGTCTCACAACCCGATAATGAAGAAAATTTTTTAGATGTGGTAAATACAAATTCGTTGCAAATCCTTAAAAACTGCCGAGTGGAAGCAAGTTTAAAAGATGCAACACTAGAAAATCGCTACCAATTTGAACGCACAGGATATTTTTGTTTGGATAGCGATAGTACGCTAAAAAAATTGGTGTTCAATCGCACCGTAACGTTGCGTGATAATTGGCAAAAGGATTAGGGCGCATTTTGCATTGACATAGCTACCCCTTGTACTTTAAAGTTAGCTCCGCATAAATTAGCGTAACAATTTTTAACTATAACTATAACTTTTTTGGAGTGTACATCATGGCAAAACCATTGATTCAAATGGCATTAGATTCATTAGATTTCGACGCAACAATTTCTTTAGCAAAACAAGTTGCTCCTTTCGTTGATATTTTTGAAATCGGCACACCTTGCATTAAACATAACGGTGTTAATTTAGTAAAAGCGTTGCGTGCTGAATTCCCTGACAAATTGTTGTTGGTTGACTTAAAAACGATGGACGCTGGCGAATACGAAGCGACTCCTTTCTACGCAGCTGGTGCTGACATCTGCACAGTGTTGGGTGTTTCTGGTTTAGCAACTTGCAAAGGCGTTATCAAAGCGGCTAACGCATACGCAGCTGAAGCACAAATTGATTTAATCAATGTTGATGACAAAGCGGCTTGCGCTCGTGCAACTGTTGCGGCTGGGGCACAAATCGTTGGCGTTCACACAGGTTTAGACGCTCAAGCGGCAGGTCACACACCATTTGAAGATTTGAACTTAATCTCTTCTTTAGGTTTGAACGTTCGTATTTCAGTTGCTGGCGGTATCAACACTAAAACTGTTCAAGACGTAGTTCGTGCAGGCGCAAACATCATCGTTGTTGGCGCGGCTATCTATGGCGCACCATCACCAGCTGAAGCGGCTCGTGAAATTCGTGAATTAGTTGACGCTGTTTAATTAAAGGAAGTCTTATGCACCAACAACTTATCTTAGATAAAATCACAGGTATCCTCGAGGCAACTGAGGAATCGTATGATGAAAAACTCACCGCTATGCTCGACGAAGCAGGTCGCATTTTTATTGCGGGCGCGGGTCGTTCAAAACTGGTCGGCAATTTCTTTGCGATGCGGTTGGTGCATGGTGGTTACAACGTTAATGTTGTCGGCGAAATCGTTACCCCAAGTATTAAACAAGGCGATTTGTTAATCATCATTTCAGGTTCTGGTGAAACAGAACAATTGATTGCCTTCACAAAAAGTGCGAAAAAAGTCGGTGCGAAAATTATGTTGATTTCGTCAAGAGCGAATTCGACAATCGGTGATATGGCGGATGGCGTTTTCCAAATCGGTCGTGAAGACTTATATGGCAAAGTTGTCGGCATGCCAATGGGAACGGTTTTTGAATTGTCAACATTGCTCTTCTTGGAATCTACGATTTCTCACATCATTCATGAGAAAGGCATTCCTGAAGAAATTATGCGCGAAAGACACGCCAATTTAGAATAAAAATATCGAGTAAAAAGCGAGTGATTTTAGGTCATTCGCTTTTTCACGTCAGAATACACAGGTTGCACTATTGAATGATTTTAGTAGTGCAATTTTTTTAACAGATACCAAAAAGGAGAGAAGATGACTTCGCGTAGAGAATTAGCAAATGCTATTCGCGCTTTAAGCATGGATGCCGTACAAAAAGCAAATTCAGGACATCCAGGTGCGCCAATGGGTATGGCAGACATCGCAGAGGTGTTATGGAATGACCATTTAAAACATAATCCAACAAATCCACACTGGGCTGATCGCGATCGTTTCATTTTGTCAAATGGACATGGTTCGATGTTGATTTACTCGTTGTTACATTTGACAGGTTACGATTTGCCAATGAAAGAATTGCAATCGTTCCGCCAATTGCATTCTAAATGCCCAGGTCATCCAGAATATGGTTATGCACCAGGTGTTGAAACAACGACAGGTCCTTTAGGTCAAGGTATTACCAACGCGGTTGGTTTTGCGATGGCTGAAAAATTGTTGGCTCATCAATTCAACAAACCAGGTCATGAAATCGTTGATCACCACACTTACACTTTCTTAGGTGATGGTTGCATGATGGAAGGCGTATCACACGAAGCGTGTGCGCTTGCTGGTACTTGGGGTTTAGGAAAATTAGTTGCGTTCTGGGATGACAACAATATCTCAATCGACGGTCACATTGATGGCTGGTACACAGATGACACTGTAAAACGTTTTGAAGCCTACGGCTGGCACGTTCAATCAGTTGATGGTCACAACGCAGACCAAATCAATGATGCAATCAAAGCTGCTAAAGCAGTTACAGATAAACCTTCTTTAATTTGCTGTAAAACTATCATCGGTTTTGGTTCACCAAATAAAAGCGGTAGCCACGATTGCCACGGTTCTGCATTAGGTGATGCGGAAGTTGCGTTGACTCGTAAAGAATTAGGTTGGACACATGAACCGTTTGTTATTCCAGCTGAAATTTATGCAGGTTGGGATGCAAAAGCAAAAGGCACAACAGCTGAAAAAGCATGGGATGAAAAATTTGCGGCTTATGCGGCGGCATTCCCAGCAGAAGCGGCAGAATTCAAACGCCGTATGGCAGGTGATTTGCCAGCTAATTGGAAAGAATTCACCGACGCATTCATCAAAGCAACGAACGAAAAAGCAGAAAATTTAGCGTCACGTCAAGCGTCGCAAAAAGCGATTGCTGGTTTAGCGGAAATTTTGCCTGAATTCTTAGGTGGTTCTGCAGATTTGACAGGTTCTAACTTGACCAGTTGCTCAAGTTTCAAACATGTGAGTGGCAAAGAACCAGGTAATTACATTTCTTACGGTGTACGCGAATTCGGTATGTACGCGATTATGAACGGTATGGCGTTGCACGGTGGTTTATTGCCATTCGGCGGCACATTCCACATGTTCTCTGATTATGCGAAAAGTGCATTGCGTATGGCGGCGTTGATGAAACAACGTACCGTTGCTGTTTTGACACACGATTCAATCGGTCAAGGTGAAGACGGTCCAACGCATCAACCAATCGAAAATACTTCTGGCTTGCGTTACATTCCAAATATGGACGTATGGAGACCAGCTGACTCGACAGAAACAGCGGTTGCATGGGTAGCGGCAGTTGAACGCAAAAATGGTCCAACGAGCTTGGTATTAAGCCGTCAAGGTATTCCAGCGATTGCACATGATGATGCACAAATTGCGGCAATGCGTAAAGGTGCTTATGTGGTTTCAGAAGCAGAAGGCACACCAGCTGTCATTTTAATTGCGACGGGTTCAGAAGTTACGTTAGCAATGAAATCGCAAGCGGCTTTGAAAGCAGAAGGCATCAATGCTCGCGTTGTTTCTATGCCATCAACCAACGTTTTCGACCGTCAAGAGCAAGCTTATAAAGATAGCATTTTGATTCCAGGTGTAAAACGTGTTGCTATCGAAGCTGGCGTGAGTGATTTCTGGCGCAAATATGTTGGTTTAGAAGGCGGTGTCGTCGGTATCGATACATTCGGCGAATCAGCACCAGGCAACGTGTTATTTGAACATTTCGGTTTCACGCCTGAAAACGTGGTCAAACACGTTAAAGCGGTGCTTTAATTTTTAGCACGAATCCTCGACTAGGAAGCTAGTCGAGGTTTTTTGACTTATATAACTACAAAAATAGGTGTCAATGTGAAAAAAAATAATTTACTACAAGGTGCAATCGTTGCGTTATTAGTTGCCAGCCCATTTACGGCTTATGCGGATTCACAATATCCAGCAACCGATTTTGAACCAAAAGTTTTATATCAAGACGAATCAATTAAATCTTCTGCTCCAGCTGTAAAAACAGCTCCTGTCACTTCTGCACCAGTTGCAGCAGTATCTGCGGATGATTCGCAATATCCAGCAACAAACTTTCAACCAAAAGTGTTGTTTAGTGACCCTAATTACAAACACGACAAATCAGCTCCATCAATTGCACCAACCTCAGCACCTGAATATACAACCAGTGCTGGTGCTGTGATTATGGAACAAGCCGCTGAGAAAAAAGCAGAAAAAGAAGGCGATAATAGCTTATTTTTATTGTTAGGCGCATTGGCTGTAGCAGGTTTTGCCGCATCAAGATGTCCTAAATTTGCAGGCGTGTTTGGCGGTAGTTCTACTGCGAGCGATACAGTTTCAGCAAACCGCGAAACAGGCGTTACTCGTTATTTGAATGCTCGCGTACCTAAAGTTTCTGGTGTAACCAAATACTTAGAACGCACTGGCAAACCAACCAATGTTGCACGTTATATTGCTAAACAAAACATTGCACAAAAAGCGGCTCAAAACGACACAGATCGGGGGTAGTCATGGGCTTTTTCTCAAGTCTTTTCGGATCACGTTCAGAAGACGCTTACAGCACAAGTTCAACTCGTAACGCGATTGTGTCTGTTGCCGATTCATCAAATGGACAAACAGGCGTTAGTCGTTATTTAGAAAATCAACCAGCTGGTTTGAGTAGCGTTGAAAAATATCTAAAAGCGCAAGAACAAAATCAACCAAGTGGTGTGGCAAAGTATTTAGCTCGTCAAGCGATTGCAGAGCGAAACAAACCAGTTGTAACGTTATCAGGTGTTGAAAAATACTTGAAAAATAACGCTAGCAACGCACCGATTGTAGTTGCTAAAAAAACAGGTGTTGAAAAGTATTTAGCTACTCAAGACAAAACGCCTATGAGTCGTGTTGCAAAGTATGCGTTGCAAAAAGCGATTGAAGAACGTAATGCGCCCGCAAAACCGAAAGCGACTCGTGTTGAAAGCTATTTACAAAGTCTTCCTGAAACGACAACAAGCGGTGTTAGTAAGTATTTGGCAAGGCAAGCTGTAACCGTTGCATCGCAAACCAAAGCAGAAGTTGCCGCTGTGGTTGAAGCGATTGAGAATGATGTTGCGTTGACAGGCGTTGAAAAGTATTTGAAAGCACAACACGGTTAAACATTTTTTAAACTTTAAAAACAGGTACTTAAATGAGTCAATCTTTACTTGAACAATTAAAACAATACACAGTCGTTGTTGCCGACACGGGCGACATTTGTGCGATTGAAAAATTTACGCCGCGTGATGCGACAACAAATCCTTCATTGATTACTGCCGCCGCACAAATGCCACAATACCAAAGTATTGTTGACGATACGTTGAAAGGTGCGCGTGAAACGTTAGGCGCAGCGGCTGATGCGGCGCAAGTTGTAACATTGGCATTTGACCGTTTGGCTGTTTCATTCGGTTTGCAAATTTTGAAAATCATCCCAGGTCGCGTATCTACTGAAGTGGATGCACGTTTATCTTTTGACACAGAAGCAACCATTGCTAAAGGTCGTGATTTGATTGCTCAATATGAAGCGGCAGGGATCGATCGCAAACGTGTTTTGATTAAAGTTGCTGCGACATGGGAAGGCATTCAAGCGGCTGCCGTTTTAGAAAAAGAAGGCATCCACTGTAACTTGACGTTGATTTTTGGTTTGCACCAAGCAATTGCTTGTGCTGAAAATGGTATCACGTTAATTTCACCATTCGTTGGTCGTATTTTAGACTGGTACAAAAAAGATACAGGTACAGAATCTTATGCACCCGCAGAAGATCCAGGTGTTTTATCTGTTACTGAAATCTACAATTATTACAAAAAATTCGGTTATGCCACTGAAGTAATGGGTGCGAGTTTCCGTAACGTTGGCGAAATTACAGAATTAGCGGGTAGTGATTTATTGACTATTGCACCATCATTACTTGATGAACTGCAAAATACACAAGGTGAATTGCCACGCAAATTGAATAGTGAAACTGCAAAAAACTCTTCAATTGAAAAAATCAATGTTGATAAAGAGACGTTTGAAAAAATGCACGCTGAAAATCGCATGGCAACTGATAAGTTAGCAGAAGGCATCGATGGTTTTGCGAAAGCTCTTGAAACGCTTGAAAAATTACTTGCAGATCGTTTAGCTGCTTTAGAAGCATAAACATTCTATTTTTTCGTTGATAAAAAAACCACGTTGTTTTTTACAACGTGGTTTTTTATTGGTTATTGAAAATACAACTATTTTGGACGACGTGACCGAATGAGTAAAAAGAACATATATAAAGTTGCAAGCCATTCATAACGGTACTTAAAGGGATTAAGTAACCACAGTTTGGTAATGTGATCCCAATGTAGACGAATCAAAAACAGTACCAAAATGTCGTTTAAAAAATCGATAATTGCTTTTTCTGGGTCTTTAATCAGCGCATTTGGTTTTTTTAGCGTCAATTTCGTAATGATTTTTGCTGCTTGTAGCGTTTCTTTTATTTCAATAGTTTTCGCTTTCAACCAGCGCGTTGTTGCAAAATTATCGGCTTTTTCACTCACTTTCGTACCAAGTTTAGCAATCGCACTTCGTTTCTTTTCTATTTGAATAACTAACGCGCCCGATTTTTCAAGCTCATTAATCAGTTCAAAGACTTGTTTTATTAACTGAGGAAAATCACAGACTGTTTCTTGAAAACGAATGGAAATTTTACCTTGCCGTACATAAAAATTAACACGATAAACACCATCGATAGCTTTAACTTTAGCTGCAACAATGTCGGCAACTCCTTTTTGACATAAAGAGGCAGGTAATTGAAAACGGACGTGACCTTCAGTTCTGTGACGCAATACGCATTGTTTTTGAATAGACATAATTTTTGCAAAATCAATAAAAAAGCAAAACGGGTTTTTCCTGCCTTATGCGAGAAAAACCCGTTAATTCGTTTAATAAAAACTTAGTCTTCTTTTGTTTCTGCGACTAAATCTTCCAAATTCTCTTTTTGTTGTAACACAAAGTCTTTACCTGCATCGACCACTTTTGTCGTACTAGCAATAATTTCTTTGCGGTATTTGTGAATTAAAAAACCACTCACTACACCTAATCCAAATACAACTACTGGATTTTTAACTGCAATACTCATTACTTTACTCCCACTATAAACGATGGCTGAGGCGATTGAGCCTTTGAAAACTTCTTTTGGCAACGAATCAGCGTTGTGTGCTTTTTGTACAGTTTTGCTTGCCATATTCTCGCCCTAAATTATTCTGGTAATACTTCATCTTCGTGCAACATTTGATAAATGCCTTTGCAACCTTCACAGCAAAAAACTTTCTTCTCACCTGTTTTAAGTTTCAAAGTAAAGCCAGATACTTCAACTGTTAAATTGCACAAATCGCAAGTTTTTTTATTTTCACTCATTATTTACATTTACCCGTAGCGGTTGAACTAGGTAGGCATAGTAGCAAAACTTAACGTATCTCACAATCGTACTATTTTAAGCATTAGCAATTTGATTTTTCGGCAATCAGTTGACCTTGTGCGGCTTTAGTCGATGCTTTCATTAACGCAATGCGTAACGCGCCTGTCAAACTTGCGCTCAAACCTAAACGCATAGCAAATGCAGGCAAAATAATCATTGAAGTAACCGCAAGTCCCGCGCCTAAAAGTAAAGCTGTATTATCATGTTTTTTAACAGTTTGTGAAGCCATAATCACCCCCGCGATGAATAAAGAAACAGCCCAAAGAAATAAACTTTAATTACTTACAGCAGAGAGTATGCCAGAAAATAAGTTATTTAATTTCAACAAATTAGTTAAGAAAATTGGAATAAATATAAAAAAGTGCGTGATATGACACACTTTTATTGTGTGATTTGCCGTAGTTATGGATTTTGATACAGGGCAATTTTTGCAATTCGGGCATCAATCAAGGCGGCTAATTTCAAATAAGGCGGACTTTGCGTTGATATAAACACCTTTTTAAACTCTCTTTCACTCATGTGTTCAGGCAAATCACGCGGGTCAGGCATAAAATCACGATAATCTTTAATTTCAGAAGTTAATTTTTGAATACGTTGCGCCGATTCAGGAGAAAAAACAGCCAATTCGCCAAATCGACTGCCTGCTTTGTCTGCGGCTAAATCAATAAAACTAAAACCACTTCCGCCCGCGCGTGCGTCGCTAAGTTCTTTTACTTCACCAATCGCGTTTGCGACTTGACTGTTCATTGATGCGGTAAGTGTCGCCGCGCCAATAAAATGTTGTGCTAAATCAATACGTTTATATAAAAATGGCGGTTTTTCAGGCTCTTTTAAACTATTTACATAATCGTTGAGTGCGAAAATTGCGCTGCGATTTTCTTCAATGGCTGTTTCTAAAATTGAGCGTTTATAAGCCAGTGCAAATATGGGTTTTAGTAAATCCGCAAGTGAGAGACGAAATTTGGCATCGTGTAGCTCGATAATTTCAGAAATTTTTTGTCTATAAAGCTCGCGGCTTTGAGCATTAGTAGATTTATTTTGTGAATTTGCTTCATAAAAAATGGTCAGCGTTTTATAACCAATTTCAACACGTTGAATAGGCGTTGTTGCCAAAATGAAATACTCGTTTAAAAAAGAATAACGAATTAAAAAATGAATCACCCAGTTTGCAAATTTGGCGGGCAACAACAATTTTCCGACTTTAAATTTTGTAATTTGTGGCAAGGTTTCGTCATTTTCACTACCTAAACGAAAACTGATATTGAAATACTTAACTAATTGATTATTAGAAAGTTTGATCGAAACCTCGCAGCGCACTTTTCGATTAACCAAATCAACGCGAATGGCACTTTGAAAATAACGATTTAACAAATAATTTCCCGCTAAATTTAAATCCGATTCACTTAACGTAATTGCCGCTAAATCATCTGGTTTTGTTTTCGTACCTTCATAAAGAATTTTTTGTGCTTGATGGATATTTTCCACAGACAATTTTTTAGGAAAAATTAGCTCTGTTGTTGAGCTAATACCAAATAGAAGAACCACACTGCACAGCAGTAGCAAAAAGCCTAAAAACCACGCGCAAATTCGCGCAAAAAAAACGAAACTTACGCGCGAAATCATTTAAGCAATTTCAAGTTTTAATCCTGCCGCTTTGAGATGCTCGGCTTCATAAAGCAAATCTGCGTGTGTGAGGGGCGAGGTTTCAAGCCAACCTTGTGGAAAATGAATCGTAATTTTGGATTTTGACCATTCACAATGAAATTGCGGCACTTCATAATCTTGTCGATTGCGATGTAACAGAACCGAAAGCCGCAGTAATAAAGCTAATTTTGGTGCATCGGTATTCCAAGGTGCAGGCAAATCAACAAAATGTTTCAGTGAAAATTTACGTCGATGCGCTCGAACAATCGCGGCGAGTAAAACCTGATCTTGCCGAGAAAAACCTGCAAAATCCCCGTTTTCAATCACATACGCACTATGTTTGTGATATTGACTGTGAGCAATATCGTGTCCAAGTTCATGTAATTCAGCCGCCCAGTGCAAAAATTGCGCCACTTCTTCTCTGTCAGTTTGGAAATAATCATCTGTTAATTGCGAGAGTAAATAATCCAGCGTGTGTTTAACGCGCAAGGCGTGCAAAATATCAACATGATAACGCTGTGCAATTTGGCGCACAGTGGTTGAGCGAACATCATGGTCATAAATTCTTCCTAATAAATCGTGAATCAAACCTTCACGCAACGCGCCATCAGAAACCGTCATTTGCGAAATCCCTAAACTTTTAAATGTCGCATAAACAATCGCTACGCCACCTACAAAAACAGGCACACGCTCTGCATCTAAATCAGGTAAATTGAGCGCGTTCACATTTGGGCAACTGTAAATATGTTGCACGAGTTGTTCTAAACCTTCGCGTGTGATGCCGTTGTTACTCCAATTTTTTGCCAGAAGCACTTTATCAATGGCTTTCAAACTGCCTGATGCACCAATGGCTTCATCCCAATTATTTTTATGAAATTTTTGTTGAAAAGGCTCTAAACGGCGTTGCGCGAAAATGACCGCTTGATTAAAAGCGGCTTTTGATAATTTGCCATTTTCAAAAAACAAATTGCTGGTTGTGACGCAACCCATCGGCAAACTTTCTTTATCGCGCGGCGTATCGCCTGAACCAATAATATATTCGGTACTACCGCCACCAATATCCATTACCAGACGTAAATTCGCGTTACTGCTCAAACTATTTGCAACCCCCAAATAAATTAAACGCGCTTCTTCAATGCCTGAAATAATGTGAATTGGATGACCTAACGCTATTTCAGCTTTTTCTAAAAAATCCTCCGCATTACGCGCCGTTCGCAGCGTGCTTGTGCCTACAATTCGCACGCTTTCAGGTGGAAAATTACGAATCCGTTGTCCAAAACGTTCTAAACACGCGAGAGCGCGGTCTTGTGTTTTTTGGTCGAGATAATTTTTTTTATCAAGACCAGACGCAAGCCGCACCATTTCTTTTAATTTATCAACGGTTTGTAATTTACCATCAGTTAAACTACAAACAATCATGTGAAAACTATTTGAGCCTAAATCAACAGCAGCAACACAACTGGGAGGTTTTCTAAACACAAACTTTTCCTGTTTTAAGTTATGAAATTAAACTCGCTAATTGATAAATCGGCGGTAAAAGCAACATTTCCGCAAGTTGCAAACCAAAAATTGCCAAAATAACGGATAAATCCAAACCGCCTAAATTTGGCACCATGCCTCGACAAACGCGCAACATCGGTTCAGTCAAACTATAAAGTAACATCGAAAAATCGCTGTAACTGCCTTGTTGAAACCAACTTAGCAACGCCCGCGCAAACACGGCGTAAAACATGACGTTCAAAAGTAAAGAAAGTAATTGCGCGAAAGCCGTCAAAATCAAACCACCGACACTAAACAAACTGCCTTGTAAAAACGCAATCCCGCCTGTTGCCAAAATTTGCAAGGCAAGCATTAACACAATTGATGCAGTATCGATATTGCCAATCGCGGGAATAAAACGGCGCAGAATTTTCAGTGGCGGGTGCGTTATGGTGATTAAAAATTTTGAAATCGGATTGCGAAAATCCGCGCGTACCCATTGCAACAAAAAGCGTAGCATCACTGCGCCAATGTAAAACGAAAAAACGGTGTTCAAGGCAAACACCAACGGATTTGTAAAATAAGACATGCCCACGATTTAAGCCTCTTGTTTTGAAAGTTCGACTGAACGATCTCGCGCGGCGTGCAGAGCTTTTGCAACCAATTCCACAAAACCGCCAGCTTGAAAAGTTTCAATCGCTTTTTGGGTTGTTCCATTTGGTGAAGTCACGCGCTGACGTAATTTTTCAGGTGATTCTTCAGATTCCAGCGCGATTTTCGCCGCACCAAGCGCAGTTTGTTGAACTAATAATTGTGCGGTTTCAGGTGTTAAGCCTAATTCTAACGCCGCTTTTTCCATCGCTTCCATGAGCAAGAAATAATACGCAGGTCCACTGCCTGAAACAGCCGTCACCGCGTCAAGTTCATTTTCATTTTGTACCCAAAGCGCAATCCCAACTGAACGTAAAATGTTTTCTGCTAAATCGCTTTGTGTTTCGGTAACGTTTTGATTGGCGTGCAAACCTGTTGCGCCTGTCAAAACTAAAGCGGGCGTATTTGGCATACAACGCACAATTGCAGTTTTTTCGCCCAGCCATGCGCTTAAACTTGCTTGCGAAATGCCTGCGGCAATCGAAACGACGAGTGAATTTTTTGCGTTAATGGTTGCCGCTAAATTTTGCGCGACCGTTTTAATCGTTTGTGGTTTTACCGCCAAAACGACTACATCAACTTCATCGACAACGGCTGTATTATCAAGCGTGGTATTTACTTGTAAATCAGCGGCGAGTTGTTCTAAAACGTCCACATTGGTATCTGAAACCCAAAGTTGCGAAGCAGGATGCCCGCTGGCAATTAAGCCGTTGAGCAAACTTGAAGCCATATTTCCACCACCAATAAAACCAATTTTTTGTGTATTCATCAATTTTTCTCTGTTTGAATCAATAAAATTTGTATGTCTGCGACATTCGTTCCTGTCGCGCCTGTTATCAGTAAATCATTTGTGCTTTGCAAAGCGTGAAAAGAATCGTTATTTTCTAAAAGTTGCAAGGGATTGATGCCCGCATTTTTCATGCGTGAGAGCGTCCCGTTATCAACGATTCCACCCGCCGCAGGTGTTACGCCATCAATGCCATCTGTACCACCGCTTAAAAATAACCATTTATGTTCTAAACCGAATTTTTGGGCAGCAATAGCAAATGCGAGTGCCATTTCTTGATTGCGTCCACCTTTACCGTTGCCACGCAAGGTTACGGTTGTTTCACCGCCCGTTATAAATGCCATTTTTTCATTTTCAAGAGCCATCTTTTTAACATTTAACACAAATTTTTCTGCTACTTCTCGCGCTTCGCCGCAAAGAGGATAATCGTAATTCGTTACAAAAAAACCTAATTTTCTAGCTGATTCAACCGTCGCTTGAACGCTCATCGCATTGCTACCAATTAAATCGTTTTGTACATTTTCTAACGATTTTGGCGTTTCAAAATCAGCTTTTTCTAAATGCGCTTGCACGGATTCGGGAACAAATTGCCAAATGTTTTTGTTTTTTAAAATGTGAATCGCATCGGCAAAAGTTGTGTTATCAGCCACTGTTGCGCCGCTAGCAATCACGCTTAAATCATCATCTAAAACATCAGACAAAATCAGCGCGTGACATTTTGCAGGTGAAATCAATTGCGCGAGTTGTCCGCCTTTTAATTGGGATAAATGTTTGCGAATGCAGTTAATTTCATGGATGGTTGCGCCACAAGCCAGTAATAAATTAGTGGTCGCAATTTTTTCTTCCAGTGAAATTGATTCCACAGGATAAGGAATTAACGCCGATCCACCGCCGCTAATTAGCACTAAAACTAATTCGCCCGTCCGTGCATTTTTGGCAATTTGTGCAACTTTTTGCGCGGCGTGAAAACCCGCTAAATCAGGCAACGGATGCGCCGCGCCAATCACTTCAACATTGGGTACAGAAACTACATTTTCATAATTGGTTACAGCCAGCGCGTTGCCTAGTAAATGTTGCGGAATCAATGTTTGCGCGGCATTTGTCATTGAACATGCGGCTTTACCAAAAGCGATTAAATGAATTTTTGAAAATTGCGCGTCAATGACAAAATGTTTTTTTACCGCTTCATAAGGATTTGCAGCAGCGATGGCGGCTTGAAAAATTTGTTGGGCGTTTTCGCGCAAAGCGTTCATTTTTACGTTTGAAAAGAATTTATTGCTGACAAGGCGCGGTGTTTTGCACCACGATATTTGGAAATTTACTACTGAAATCTTTGGGTTGTAGCGCGAGTTTTGCCGCCATTTTCTTTGCAATTTCGCGGTAAATTTGTGCGGCTCTACTTTGAGGTTGAGCAATCACAATTGGTGCGCCGATGTCGGCTTGTTGACGAATTTCAATCGCCAGCGGCAACGCGCCTAAACAGTCAATTTTATTCACTTCTGCCATCGCAACGCCGCCGCCCGTGCCAAAAATGGCTTCTTCATGTCCGCAATTGCTACAAATATGCACGCTCATGTTTTCCACCAAACCTAAAACGGGAACATTCACTTTTTCAAACATTCGCAACCCGCGCTGTGCATCGAGTAATGCAATATCTTGAGGCGTTGTCACAATCACTGCGCCGCTCACAGGAATGTTTTGTGCGAGCGTAAGTTGAATATCGCCCGTGCCTGGTGGCAAATCGATAACTAAGTAATCCAAATCATTCCAACGTGTTTCTTTTAACAACTGTAACAACGCATTCGTGACCATTGGCCCGCGCCAAATCAATGCTTGATCTTCGCTGACCAAATAACCAATCGACATGGTTTGAATTCCATGTGCAATTTTTGGCAACATCGTTTTATTGTCATGGCTTTCAGGTGCGCCCGAAAGTCCGAGCATCGTTGGCACGCTTGGGCCATAAATGTCCGCGTCTAAAATGCCCACATTCGCGCCTTCGGATGCTAACGCTAACGCTAAATTGACGGCAGTGGTCGATTTTCCAACGCCGCCTTTACCCGATGCGACAGCAATAATGTTTTTGATATTGGGAAAAGGTTTCAAATTTTGTTGCACCGCGTGAGCAATGATTTTTACCCGCACAAAAACCGTCACTTCGCCAATTTCTGGCAAGGTTTTTAACAGTTGCGTAATGTCATTTTTAAGCGTTTCTAAATAACTATTTGCCGCGTAGCCAAGTTCGATGTCAACGCGCACATTTGCACCATCAAGTTCGATTTTTTTAACGACTTTCGCGCTGATTAAATCGATGCCGTAATGTGGTTCAACAAAGGTTTTTAAACAATTTTCGATGTCTGTTTGAGTCATTTTCTTAAGTTTTACTTTGAGAAGAAATCAAAAAATAAGGGCAAGATAAATTGCCCTTAAATTTTTAGAAAAACCGCGTTTTATTTTTTCGCTGATTCAATAGGAAAGCCTGCATCTCTCCATGCAGGTACACCGCCTGTCATGCGATAAACGTGGTGATAACCGAGTTCTTTTGTCCACAATGCCGCCGTATTTGAGCGTGTGCATTTATTGCCACCACAATAAACCACAATTTTGCGATTTAAATTGTCGCCCAGTAATGCTTTATAAGCCTCTTCGCTGCCAGCTGGCGCGTCATCTTTCCAGTGGCGCGTGAAAGTACCTTGAAATTCAAAATTATTTGCGCCTACAACGTGTGCTTCGTCAAATTGATTTTTAGGATGCGCGTCAATTAACACGATATTTTCTTTTTCATCGAGCATTTTTTTCAAATCAGTCACTGACAATAATTCATAACCGCCTTGATTAGTATCATGATGAATTTTCATGACAATTTCTTCAATTTCGTTTTCTTTTAATGTTTGTGGTTCTGCGAAAACGTTTGTTGCAAACAATGAAGTCAATGCAATGGCAAGCAAGGTTTTTTTCATGGTGAGTCCTCTGGTGAATAAAGTTAAATTGAGCGTTAAAAGTAATGAAAAACTAGCCAAGACGCAAATGTTAAATCAGTTTTTCAATCGTTTTTAAAACCAGCAACGCATTTTGAATGCAATTTTGCAGGGCTTGCGGATTTTGCGCGGCTTTTGTAATTAACGGGGCACTCAAACATAAACGCAACGCGCTGTTTTTTTCACCACACAAAACAGGTTGTCCGAATTGGCAACGTGGATTTTGTGTTGGTAATTGTTGATAAATTTCAAGCGTTTCTTGAATAGAAAGCGGCGCATTTTTGCGTAAAAGAAAAAAAGGAAAAATGGTTGGTAACGAATCCCAAAGTGACACTTGAGTTAAACCGTGCCTCGCTAAATTTGCTTTTTCAAGTGGCAAAAAATACGGTGATTTTTCCAAAAAACTTAAAATTTCTGCGCTAAATGCTGAAATCACTGCGTAGATTTGTGTGTTCGATAACGACGAAAAAGCACGATAATTTTGCAACGCAATTTCCATGCGAAGCAATAAACCAAAATTCACTGTTTCTTCTTGAAATAAAAGCAGATTTTTTGGCGGCAAAATTAAAATTGCTGAAAAAGACGGCGCGGCGAGAAATTTTGAACCTGTTAGCGCAATCATAAAATTTTGTTGCAAATAAGCGTGCAAGGTTTCTTTGCAAAGCCGAAATTGGCAAGCATCGACTAACACGTTAAATTTTTCGCCATAACGCTGTTTTAGCGAAATGGCACATTTTGGCGAAGGTGCGATTTTGCCTGTTTTGGATTGGTCAACCAAAATCAGTAAAACATCCTGATTATCTAAAACGGCTGTTTCAGTTAGCGAGATTACATCTGTATCAATTTCGTTCAAAGAACGTAATACACCATTTTTTTCGCGCAACGGAACGGTAAAAATCTCAACGTCATTGCCTATTTTCAACGCTGCAAAAACGCCGCTACCTGTTTCACTGCTTTCAACCATAATAATGCGTGTTTTGTTAGGAAAATTTTTAGCAACCGCTTGATGTAAATCTGTGCCTGAAGCGGAAAAAATCAAACCTGCATCATTTTCTAATTCAAGTAATTCCCGCCACGCGCTTTTTTGACGGTTAATTTCTTGTGTATGAATTTGCGTTGAAAAATCGGCTTGCTCAAACTGTTCACGCAACGCATTGGCAAGCAAAAAATCGTCTGTTGAAATCGGCGAGGCGGTCGAAGAACTAAATGCTAGAATGTCATCATCAGGAAAAGGCGTGCAACCGTATTTATTTGTACCAGTCGCATTTAATACCAATCTTGCATCGCCGCCTGAAATAAGTAATTGCGCGGTTTTTTGCAAAGATTGTTGGGAAAGTTCGAGTTTATAGGTCACGCAAAATCACTATGAAATTTTTGAGAGAAATTGTTTTGTTACATCAAAAACAATACCAAATCTGCATCGAATCATAACAAATGAAGAACAATAAATCCGCTTTAAAACAAGGTTTAGTGCGTTGTCATGAATGTGGCAAATTAGCAAAAATGCGTGAATCCAAAATGTGTTTGCGTTGTCATAGCGTGTTGCACGGGCGTTTACCGCAAAGTTTTCAACGCACCTTGGCTTTTTTAATCAGTAGTTACGCGCTGTATATTCCCGCAAATTTATTTCCGATTATGACCGTGACGCAACTGGGAAAAGTGGGCGAACCGCACACCATTTTAGGCGGCATTGTGGCGTTAATTCACAGTAACATGTTGCCTATTGCATTGCTGGTTTTGGTGGCAAGTATTTTAGTGCCGCTGTTAAAATTGCTCGGCTTAAGTTTACTTTTGTTGTGCGTGCATTATCGTTGGCAAGTGAACGCCAAACGTTGGACGCAAATGTATCGCATCATTGCTTTTGTTGGGCGTTGGTCGATGCTTGATATTTTTATGATTTCCATTTTGGTGTCGCTGGTAAATTTAGGCGGCGTAGCACAAGTGTTGGCAGGTCATGCTGCAACAGCGTTTGCAGCGGTTGTGGTTTTAACGATGTTGGCAGCAAAAAGTTTTGATCCGCGTTTGATTTGGGACGTTCAAGAACCTTTACAGGAAAATGAAAAATGAAAAAATTGGCTTTAATAATGGGCAGTTTAATGTTGAGTTCGCAAAGTTTTGCTGATGAAAAAACTGTGTTGCGAATTGGCATGCAAACTTCGGGAACGCTCGATTGGGAGCTAAGTGTTTTAGGTTCATCACCTGAATTTGAAATCAAAACGCAACCTGTCGCAACGGCAGAATCTGCAAAAATTGCTTTGCAATCAGGCGCGGTCGATATGATTGTTTCGGATTGGCTTTTTGTTTCTCAAGCGCGAAATCACGGCGCAGATTTTACTTTTTATCCTTATTCAAACACTTCTGGCGCGTTGGTGGTTTTAGCAACTAGCGCGATTCAAAATGCCAAAGATTTAGCGGGCAAAAAATTAGGCATTGCAGGTGGTGAACTCGATAAAAATTGGCTTTTATTGCAAGCGGTTGGCAAACAAGATGAAATTGATTTGAATGCAAGCGTTGAAAAAACTTTCGGTGCGCCGCCGTTAATCAATGAACAACTCAAAAATGGACGTGTTGACGCAATTTTGACGCATTGGCATTTTGCCGAAAATTTAAAAGCACAAGGTTATAAAGAAATTTTGAACGGACATGATTTGCAAGCACAATTAGGCATTACGGAAAGTGTACCAACGCTTGGTTATGTCTTTAAAGAATCGTGGGCGAATCAACACAAATCCACGTTAAAAGCCTTTTTCGCCGCAACAAAAGAAGCTAAAAATGCGCTTTGTGAAAACGAAGCCACTTGGCAAAAAGCGACCGCAAAAATCGATTCGGCGGCAGTTTTACGCAAACCTTATTGTGACGGCAGAATTAGTGCGTGGTCGCAAGCAAATCAGCAAGCCGCGCAGCAACTTTACAGCGTGTTGTTTAAATTAAATCCTAAAATCGGCAATGAAAATTTAGCCGCTGGCACTTTTTGGCAAGCAGAGTAAATTTTCAAATTTAAAAAATTCCCAAAACTAAAAACGAGGCTTGCACATGAGCAAAAATGCAGAAAACTTAATTTGGATTGATTTAGAAATGACGGGCTTGTATCCCGAAAATGATGTCATTATCGAAATCGCCACCATTGTGACTGATAAAAATTTAAACATTCTCGCACAAGGTCCTGTGTTTGCGATTCATCAATCCGATGAAACACTTGCCGCAATGGACGATTGGAATCAAGAACATCATGGCAAGTCGGGGTTAATTGAGCGAGTGAGAGCCTCAACGGTGACAAAAGAACAGGCTGAAAAAGCGACCGTAGACTTTATCAATCAATGGGTTGATGCGGGGCAATCGCCGATTTGCGGCAATAGCGTTTGGCAAGACAGACGTTTTTTAACTAGATATATGCCGACGCTTGAGGCATTTTTTCACTATCGTTGCATTGATGTTTCGACGTTTAAAGAATTGGCAGCGCGTTGGTGTCCTGAAATCAAGGACGGTTTTAGCAAAGAATCCACGCATCAAGCTCTCGACGATATTATTGAATCCATTGAAGAATTGCGTTATTACCGCGAGCATTTCATTAGACCGTTTTGATTGTAACCGCTAAATTGCACGAACAATCACTACATCACGCAAGCGCAAAAAAGCCTAAAAAAATTTAAGTTTTTCCTGACGTGCCGATACACTCGTAACGCGATTTTGCTAAATCGTGTGTCAGTTGCCAGAAAATATACTGACAACGCTTAATTAGCTTTTTATTTTTTATTCACTTTGAGGACTTAAAAATGGCTACCACTCAAGTAAAATTCAGCAACACTACTGACGTTTCAGCTTTAACTGCTGCTGAAATTTCAAAATTAACTGTTGCTGAAATCAGCGCATTTAGTAAATTGCAACAAGAAGCCTTAACCTCTGAACACGCAGCAGGCTTATCCGATAAACAAGTTGCCGTTTTACCAACCAAATACGTTTCTCCTGACGTGTACACAGGTTTAACAACTAAAGCTTTGGCGGGTTTGCCAGTTAAAGCGATGTCGGTTGACCAATTTGCCGCTTTAACACCCACTCAAATGAATGCGTTGACTTCAACACAAACTGCGTTAGTTTCTAGCAAACAGTGGGCTGAAGTGAGCGCGGACAGCATTGGTGCGTTAAGTACGGGGGCAAAAGGCGGTTTAGCTGGGATT
>Ga0172375_10001258_pt1 | contig 40961 bp, 46 predicted proteins | sample LakKiv1m_FD_114537 | JGI IMG/M metagenome (GOLD analysis project Ga0172375, IMG submission 114537) | Freshwater microbial communities from Kabuno Bay, South-Kivu, Congo - kab_092012_11.1m | ecosystem: Environmental > Aquatic > Freshwater > Lake | place: Democratic Republic of the Congo... | reverse complement strand
TTATACCTTCTGTAAAAACTAAAAATTCCTATGCAAACTAAAAGAATCCCGATACTGAATAAAATCCAATTATAGCTTATAGGGACATATTTTGCTATTTCTCCTGCAGAGCCTGTAAATAATAATTTTCCATAATCATAAAGCCAAGTCCAAAGAACAGTAATTCCGCCTAAAATAAACAAAACCCACTCAACAAGTGAAAATTTTATTTTCTTGCCTTTATCCGAATAATGAACAATCATAACTGCGAGAATGATAAATAATGCAGAACAGATTACAGGGGCTATTACAGGCCCTATCCAAGCCCAAGGTATCAAGAATAATAAATCCCAAGTAAGCAGAGAAGCAGGCCAGTTTAGGGTAACTTTAAGAAAAATATAGTAAAAAATATCCCAGACTGCAAAGGCATAAATAAAATATGCGAATTTTTCATAAGCTTTCTTTGATGCGAGCCAGCCAATCATAGCGAGCATAACAATTGTGGCGAACTCTCTTGCTAACTCCACATTAAAAACAAGGGGATTGATATAGGTTGCAAGCGGAAAATTAAATCCCGCCTTATAATAAAGCTCTCTTGTAAAAACCACAACCGCGGTTTCAAGAAAACCCATTGCTATCGCAAATATAGTTATTATCCAGAACTTTCTCACACTCTCTTTGTTCATGTTATTTCCAGTGCTTTTCTCTTTATAAAAGTTTCACCACTGAAATCTTTAAATATCCAGAAAATAACCTTTATTCATGCCATACATAAAAGAGCTGGTGATGCATGGATTCAAAAGTTTCGCGAGAGAAACAAGAATCCCATTTCAAAATACGATGAATGTAATTGTCGGCCCGAATGGCTCTGGGAAATCAAACATTACCGACGCAATCTGCTTTGTTCTCGGAAGAATGGGCTCAAAATCAATGAGGGCGAAAAAGCTTTCTAATCTTATTTTTGCTGGAACTGAAAAATACAAGCCAGCAGGAGAGGCAAGCGTAGAAATGATTTTTGACAATTCTGACAAAGGATTTTCTCTTGACAGCGCAGAAGTGAGCATCAAGAGAATTTTGAGAAAAAACGGCCAGGGAGTCTATAAAATAAACAATGAAATAAAAACCCGCCAGGAAGTTATAGAGCTTCTCGGCCAGGCAGGCATAGACCCTAACGGATTTAATATTGTTCTTCAGGGAGAAATAGACTCTTTTGTTAAAATGTCTCCTGATGAAAGAAGAGAAGTTATAGAGGAAGTTGCAGGAATATCAATCTATGAAATGAGAAAAAAGCACTCTCTTCAGGAGCTTGAAAAAACCGAGCTTAGATTAAAAGAAACAAACGCAATTCTCAGGGAAAGAAACTCTTACCTTAAAAATCTTGAAGAGGAGAAAAAACAGGCGACTCATTTCAAGAAACTTCAGGAAGATTTGAAAAACTACAAAGCTTCAATCAGCCACAAGATAATAACCGAAAAAAATGAAAAAGTTGAGGAAATAAACAAAAGCATTGAAAAAGAGCAGGAAATAATCGCGAAGATTAATTCAATAGCTGACAAATATCAGGCTGAAATAGCTGTTCTTAATGAAAAAATAAATCATATAACTTCCAATATACAAAAAGCCTCTGGGCTCGAGCAGGAAAGGCTGAACACTGAAATATCTGATTTAAGGGCAGACATGGCAGGGCTTTTGATGAGAAAGCAGGGCTTGGACTCTCAGCTTAAAGATATGCACGCAAGAAGAGAAGAGCTTCAGGAAAAAATTTCTTCAGGAGAAAAAGAAATTTCTGAAATGAGCAAATCAAAAGGCAAAACTATGAGGAAAGAGCTCGAGATAAAGAAAAAACAGCTTTCTGACATGGAAGAGCAGAGAAGAAAGCTATTCCTCATGAAATCAACGCTTTCTTCAGTCACCTCAAGAGCAGAAGACCGCCAGAGGCAGTCAAGCAAAATAAAAGCAGAGCACGATTTTGTATTCTCAAGAATTCAGGCAATGGAAGCAGAGATTATAATAAAAGAGAATCTCGAATCTCACAAAGAAAAAATTGTTCTTTTAAGAAATTCTCTTGAAAGAGAGAAAAAATTCTTAGTAGAGCAGGCAAGCCTTAAAGTCGAGGAGGGAAAAGCAATAGCTGTTCTCGAGAAAAAAATCGAGGACAATTCTAAAGTTCAGTCGCAAGTTTCTTCTTTGGATATCTGCCCTCTCTGCAAGACAAAAATCACAAAAGACCATGTTTCTCATGTTGTTAATGACGCAGAAGAGGAGAAAGAAAAAGCGAAAAAGCATATAGAAGAGACAAACAAAAAAATTGAGATGATTGATGAAAAAACAGAGGCAATAAACGCGCAGATAAGAAAAATCGAGGACGAGCTTAGAATAAGGGCAAAAGATATCATTAATCTTGAATCAATAGATGAGAAAAAAGAGAGCCTAAGAAAGCTTTCAGAAGAGCTTAAGCAGCACGAGCAGGAATATCACGAGCTTGAGAAAAAGAAAAACTCTCTTGAAGCCCAGATAAGCGCTATAAAAACCAGCGAGGCAAATCTCGATTCTCTCAGATTAGAGGTGCAGGAGCTTGAAAGGCACGAAGAGTCTAATCTCGGAGTAGAGCTTACAATGAAGCAGAGGGATATTGAGAGGTATAAAAATCTTTTGAAGCAGATTATCCGAGAGTCAGAGGAGAATGCCCAGATTCTTAATGAAGTTGAAGCCAGCATAGAGGAAAAGCAGAATTTTCTTGAGGAAAAAAATGAGAAAGATACAATGCTCAAGGAAAAATTCAAGAAAACACTTGAAGAGAAAAATAAGCATCAGGAAAAGATTCACTTTTTTGAGAGAGATATGCTTAACAAGCAGAATGAGAAGCATTTTGCAGAGGAAAAAATTAACAATCTTAAAATTGAGAGAGCCCAGTATCTTGCTCAGAGAGAAGCTGTTGAAAGCGAGTCAAGAGAGTTTAAAGACGCTAAAATAATAAAAATGCCTGTGGAGGAATTGAGGAAAAAAGTTGAGGAGACGCAGATGGTTATAGCCAGAATAGGAACAGTTAATATGAGGGCTTTGGAAGTTTACGAAGATGTTAAAAAACAATACGAGCAAGTTCAGGAAAAAGTAAACACAATAATTTCTGAAAAAGCTGAAATTCTCAAATTAATTGAAGATATTGACAAAAAGAAAAAGAAGGCTTTTATGGAGACTCTTACACAAATAAATGAGCTTTTCTCAAGAAACTTCTCTCAGCTAAGCGAAAAAGGCATAGCAACATTAGAGCCGGCAGACAGAGAAAAATTATTTGACTCAGGAGTTGAAATGCTTATCAAGGTTGGAAAAGGAAAATATTTTGACACAAATTCTCTTTCAGGGGGGGAAAAATCTCTTATTTCTCTCTCACTGATTTTCGCAATCCAAGAATACAAGCCCTACTGCTTCTATATCTTTGACGAAATCGATGCTGCTTTGGACCGAAGAAATTCCGAGAGGCTTGCAGGCCTTCTAAAGCGTTATATGAACAAAGGCGAATATATCATTATCACCCATAATGATTCATTAATAACAGAATCGCCTTTGATTTATGGGGTTTCTATGCAGGATAAGATAAGCAAGGTTATAAGTTTAGAAGTTTAGGGAAAATTTAGCTTTCTGAGATTAAACAAATTATCAGTAATAGTAATCGGCATGAACCGAGCGAGGTTTCTCAAGCAGGTGGTTTAGAATTTAGCAGTGAGAAAGATTGTTTTTAATCTTTATCTGCTTAATCCTAACTCTCAGCGAAAAGCTTATATATGTTTAAAAACCATAGTATTATGGTTAAATATGGCTAATGAAACAATAGAAATATTAAAACTGCTGATAAGCAATAAAGAAGAGACTTACAGCATAAGAAAGATTTCACTAATTAGAAAAATAAACTACAAATCTGCTTATAACGCTATTAAAAATCTTGAAAAAGAAGAACTTGTTGACTTAAAGAAACTTGGCAATACGGTCTTATGCAAATTCAACGAAAACTTCAATGATTCGGTTTTCAAGGCAGAATACTTAAGAAAACAGAGTTTATTCAAAAACAAAGATTTTCTTATAGTTCATAATAGGCTTGCAGAGTTAAAATTTCCATTTATCGCTCTGCTTTTTGGCTCCTATGCTAAAGGCACCGCTAGAGTAAATTCAGACATTGATATTCTTGCTATTGGCGGAAATGAAAAGGAAATAGAAAAAACAATTTCTTTGCTCCCTGACAAAATTCATTTAACTTCTATAAGCTCTGAAAGTTTTGTTCGCATGGCTAAAAGCAAAGAAATGACGGTTGTAAGCGAAGCAATTAAAAATAATATAATTCTTCTTGGAATTGAAGAATATTACCGATTGCTTAAAAATGCTCGATAAAAAGAAAATTGAAGAAGCAAGAATTAATGTGCGAAGATATTTAGAAGAAGGTCAATTATTGCAGGGGGGATTTCAGGAAATAGCTTTTCAGACCTTAATTCGCAATGCTCGTGAAAGTCTTGAAACTGCTGATTTCTTGGCTAAAAATAATAAATCAAAATTATGGGTAATTGTATGCTCTTATTATTCTATGTTTTACATGGCTAACGCTGTTCTTTATCAATTAGGTTATAAAATTGGAGATAAAAATCCTCATAAAGTAACAAGCGACGCTTTAATTGTATATATCAAGGATAAACTTCGCGGCAGTCTGCTTGAAGACTATGAAGAAATTAAAGAAGAAGCTCTTTTTTTAGCTCAAAATAAAGCAGATGGATTAATAGAAAATTTTGATAAAGAAAGGGAAAAGAGGGGAAGAATTCAATACAGAACTGAAGAAGTTGAAAAAACTGCGAAAGCAAACACATCTCTGCAGAGAGCCAAAGAATTTGTTAAAGAAATGGAAAAGCTTTTGTTAAGCCTTTAGGATATTTTTAGTGTTTCAATTGAAAATCAAAATGCTTCAGCATTTGATTTTTCTTTGCTTGTGCTTTTTTGCCTTTCCGCAGGATAACATAAATTAGCTTTTTAGTAAATATAAAATAGCCCCCATCTTTGATAAAAAAATCATCTTCTTTTGCTGGAAGATAATCTGCAAGGTCGAATATTTCATCAAGAACCTTCAAAGCTTCTTTAGTTCTCTTTAGAGTAAAGCTTGAGCTGTCAGCAGTATTTTTAATTGAGATTATAGATTTTGTTGTCATTAAGTTTGATTCTATTTATTTTTTTGTAGATTATAAAGCTCATAAAATTTGCCTTTCTTTTTTAGCAATTGCTCAAAACTGCCTTCCTCAATTATTTTACCTTCATCTATTATTACAATTTTATCAACATCTCTCAAGGTCGAAAGTCTATGAGCTATTATTATAAATGTTTTATCTATCATGAGCATTTTAAGATTCTTTTGAATATTTGATTCTGTTTTGCTGTCAAGATGTGATGTCGCTTCGTCAAGCACAAGAATATCACTATTCTTGTAAATTGCTCTCGCAATCCCGATTCTTTGCCGTTCTCCACCGCTGACTCTGTAACCTTTCTCGCCTATAAGTGTCTCTGCCCCCTTTGGGAGCTTTTTAATCAATTCAGCCAATTCTGAAGTTCTTATAGCACTATTAAATCTTAATTCATTAAAGTTTTCAGAGGTTACAGATATATTGTCTTTAAGTGGCAGATTAAACATTTCTGAGTCCTGAAGCACAGCAGTTATTGTCGTAGTTAAAGAGCTATGCTTTGCTCTTCCTATAGGAATATTGTCTATAGAAATAATACCTTCTTGGGGGTTATATAATCCTAAAAGCAATTTAAGTATTGTAGATTTTCCACTTCCGCTTAATCCAACTAAACCTATTTTTTCACCCCTTTTTATTTCAAGGTTAAGATTTCTTATAATCCACTTGTCCTTATATTTGAAAGAAACATTTTTGAAGATTATTTTTTTCCAGTCTTTAGGAATATCTACATAAGGATAAGACTCTTTTTCTATTGTTTTTTTATCCAGTATAGTCATTATCCTTCCTGTTCCAGATTTTATTTCTATTAATTCACCAAGATTATTAGTTATATCTTCTAATGAGTTTTTTAGCCTTGCAAAATAACCTGCAAATATTATTATTGAACCTACTGTAATAAGACCCTTGGCAACATCAAATCCAATAAATAAGATGAATAAAGCATAAAGTAATGCCGTGAATATTTTTTGCGTTTTGAATTTGGTTTGGCTGGCTTTTCTGCTTTCAAGCCAAATTTTTCTGTATTCTTCTTCATATTCTTCCATAGATTTTTTAAGGTTGTTCTTTAATCCAAGAGTCTTTACTGTAAGGATATTTGCCGCAGTTTCATGAACTTTGCCAGAAACTTTTTCTTTGGCAATATTCATCTTATCTTGCCAATAAGATAAAATTTTATTGAATTCGTATTCGCCATATAAATAAATTATAAGAAATACTAATGCAAAAAGCATGTACTTTACATTGAAAAACCAAAGAATTATTATGCTCCCTATTAATCCTGTAAGCATCGAAACTCCAGAATCTACAAAAAATCTAAAAGCCCTATAAATGCTATCGCTTCCGCTTGTAATCTTTTGCATCTTGCTTCCAGTCTCTTCTTTTTCATGCCATTTTAAATCTAAATCCACTAGTTTGGTCATAGCGAGAATCCTTATTTTCATTCTAATATCTGTACCTATTTGCAGAATTTCCCATTTGCATAAGAATCTTAAGTAGACCTGAGCTGCTCCGGATAGCCCTATTATCCCCACCGACATATAAAAGAAATTTAAAGGGTCTCCCCCATGATAGTTTGTGAAAAAGTCAACAATCTTTCCAAGATAATAGGTTATGATAAAGGGCATGCTGTTAGATATTGCTAAAATAAGAGTATAAATAAAGAACTTAAGCTTATATCCACTTAATAGAAACCAGCAATCTTTTAGGAGTTCTTTTGTACTGTATTTTGCTGTTTGTTTTTCAGAAGTAGGCATTTTATCTTAAATCTTCTAAAAATTTAGTTAGCTCTCTATTATTTTTTATTTCTATTAATTTAACCCTATATTTTTTTATTAATTCCATATGGCCCGAGTAGCTTTTAGGATGATCTCTTGTTCTATATTTCTTAACATGAATTAGGAGTTTAATTAAATTAGATAACTTTGTTTTATGTTTTTCCATTCCCTTAGATTTACCGAATAAAAAATTTCTAATTAGATTTTTTGCAATTAAATGATAATCCAAGTTGAGCATAACCACTAAATCTGCATTTTTAAAAATGGGTTCTGTCCAACCACCGAATATACCTTCTATTATCCATTTTTTCCTTTTTATGAGGCTACTCATTCTCTTTAATCTTGCTTCATGACTTCTTTTGATATCGTATCTATGACTCCAAACAACATCATCCAGATCGTAGTGTTTTATTTTAAGTTTCTTTGAGAGAATTTCTGCAAGAGTCGATTTTCCACTCCCCTCTGGGCCTATTATGTAAATTTTATTAAATTTCATTTTAGATTAGCTTATTTTTGTTAATTGGATTTTCTTTATAAATTTTTGCGTCTCGTCGATAAACTTGGCAAAGGTTTATATAGTTGCATGATTTTTATATATCAGATTTAAGGAGTACAGTATTCTTTTCGTTATTAAATAAACTTTCATTTTGTTTCAAGAATTCTTTCTAATTTCTTTATAGTCTGTTTAACTAGATCGATTTCTCCCTTATTGCTTTTGAATCTTATTCTTTGAATAAAGAATATAAGCGTAACCATTTTAGCATAATCTTCTGTATAGAAACTCATAGGGCTTATAGACACATAACCCCTCCTAAATTCTTTTTGCATTTCTGGAGTTTTAAACCAAGTAGAAAAAGCTTTAGCTATACCCATACCTTTTATATTGGGTTTTATGGCTTCTATGTCAACAAAATAAACATGACCTTTTTTATCAACCATAAAATTATCACAAGTTACATCTCCTGCATCCATCGATAATCTTAATTTTATTTTTGCTTCAAGCAAAGCGTAATTTTCTAGGGTCTTCTGAGCAAGTTCGCAGTTTATTACTTTTTTATTCTTTATTTCTTCTAATTTTTGAATAAAGCTTCCGTTTCTTTTGTAATTTTTTGGAACCTTTGCTTTATTGATGATCGCACAAATTCTGCCAACTTGGCGTATTGTTTCTGGAGTTTCATGTTCTCTGCAGCGTTTTCCATTTACAAATTCAAATAACATGTACTTTCCCATCGTTTCAAGAAGTTTAGGGAAAAATCCATATCTTTTAAATTTCTTGTAATATCCTAAATATTTGTTTGCTGTTTCTTCGTCAGGGCATATTCTTAATAAATATTTTTCTTTGCCAAGAAAGGCAAGATGAGCTTCTCCTGTAGAGCCTATTCCATTTTCAAGAGTAATCGATTTTATTTGTCCTTTTTTGAGAATTTGAGGTATTAAGGAGGGGTTCATCTTTTTTTCAAAAAATCAAAATCTAATTTATGCAATTCTATTTTAGCTTCAGATTTAGCCGCGAATTCGGCGATTATATCCATAGAATTAATGTAATGTCTTGAAAAATCTTTATTTAGAATTTTTGAGACGAATTTGACAAGCTCAAGAATATCGAAAGAAAAATTTGGTTTATCTTTTGGAACAATAAAACTTACTTCCCAGCCAGCTTTATCCTGTCTATTTGGTCCGGGCTTCTTTTCATGATATACTACCCTCATGCCATTATAGCTAGTTTCTTTTCCTTTATTTGGAAATTTAAAATTACTATCCACTACAATCATTATCTCTAAATCATTTCTGAAGGTTGAATTTTGCTGATTTTTATTTTCGGTAAACCAAAGATCATACGAAAAATCGTAGAATCCTTTTTTGCAGAATGATTTAAATTCTATTGCAGTTTGAATTTTTTTATAATCTTTAATCTTTCCCAAATAAAAATTAGAATGGGGCGACCAAATTCCATTTCCTATTCTTAAAGTTGGAGCGCCAACAATCCATCTTGGGGCTTCAACATCTGCAGATTTGCAATAAAACTCTAGAAATTTATTCTTTTCTTTCAAACTACAGAAAATTTTTTCTTTAATTCTATCTTTATGCTCGACTCCAAATGTGTTCATGATCACACCTAAGGCAGGTTTGAATAGTTTTTCATTCATTTTGAGATTAACAAATTTAGAAATACCAAATCCTGTTTCAAAACTTGAACCTTCTACGCTTAGCGATTCTAATCCAATGTATTTTTGTTTGATGGGGGTTTTCATTTTAACCACCAAATATAAACTATTGCTTCAATCATTACCAAACAACCACTTACAATCAAGGTTGGAACAACTCCAAAGAAATTAACCGCGTATCCTGTTAGAAAAACAGAAACTGCAAATGCTAAAGCCCATACTATACTATTTGTAGAGCCTAGAGAAGCCCTAAGTTTAGAATCAAATTGGTGCTGATATGCAGAATCTTCAATAACAGATACTACAGCTAATCCTATTTTAATAACTGCAAAAGAAGCAATAGCAAAAATAAGTGATTTTGATAATGCAAAAATAACAACAAAGACGCTTACCAAAGCAACAAATGAAATCATAGATTTTCTTATGCCAAACTTATGAGCTACTTTTTCAGCTAGGAGGGGACTTAATATTGCTAGGGCAGTTACTAAACTAACTATGCCTGATAACTTATCAGGAGTTATGCCGAGTATTTGAGTAAATAAAAGGGGCATGCACACAAAAAAAGCACTAAAGGTAAAATTTCCGATTATACTTCCTAATAATAAAACTCTTAATTGTTTATTTTTCTTATGAATAATATAACTGAATGATTCTTTTGCCTTGATTAATGCCTTCATAACATAACCACGATGAACCTTTTCTGGCTTGAAATTCTTCTCTTCCATATATTTGGCTACGACGAAAAACATGAATAAGTTAGAAATAGATACAAATAGCCAGATAAAACTGAAATTGATTGCTATAACGATTAGTCCAATTAAACCGCCTATGATATTACCTCCATTCTCAAAGATATAACCTTTGGATATCAATGAAACTATTTTTGATTTTTGTTTTCCGATATTTAAAGCATCAATAGACCAAGCACTCCCTGCCCCAGAATAAAAAGTCCAAGCAATATCTCCAAGTAGCCAAGAACCAGCTAACAGCCAGAAATTATTAAATAGAAATAATCCAAAAAATGCTACCGCCATTAAAAAGAAAGAGATCATTATTGTTTTCTTTCGGGAGTCATAATCTGCAATTGCTCCAGTGGGAAATTCAAAAAAAGTCATTATTATTACGGAGATTGAAAACAAAGTAGTTACAGAAGTCAGAGAAAATCCAAATGATAAGAAATAAACTAAACCTAGCCCGCTCATCAAAGCTCTTCTTAGGCCATGTGTAAATTCCATTCCATAAAGAAGACTCTTAGTTTTTGTTGCGAAGTTCATCTTAGCATCCTCTTTTTATGCCGCATTTTGCATCGGCTGCTTACAAAAAGGGCATCTGGCTTTTAAACTTAACTCTGAGGGTAAATAATGTTCTATTCCTCTGTGGCGCATCGATGAAGTTCTAAGATTATCCGCTTTATATCTTTCCGAGCAGGTTTGGCTTTCATATCTCGGGTGATTTTTCATAGCCTGCCCAAGGTTATAGAGTCTAGGAAAAGCATAATTTCTTCCAGAATTATAACTAGCGCTCATTCCGCTATAACGGCTATTTCCACGATATTCTGCGCTATTTTTTGCCTGGTATGTCATATTATTTAATGTAAGTATTCATCCTTTCACAAGCATCATCATAAGCTTTTCTTTCAAGTTCAATTATTCTTTCCTCACTTAAACCTAAACGCTTAGCCAGCTCATAATTAACTTTTGAAGCATCTTCAGCTAAAAAATGAGATGCGGCAAGAAGTTCAGAATGTTTTGAAGCTGAGGTAGGTTTGGAATTTTTAGTTCTGCAGGCATGAGTTTCTAAAGATTTTAGATAATTTAGTCTTTCAATCCTCATGGATTCATAGAGTAATCTTTCCATAGATAATTTTTGCGTGCTTACAAGAGGGCCTACTAGTTTTCTCATTCTTTGATATTGATTCATTTTATTTTGCCCTCCTTTCAGTATTTCGAATATCTTCTTCGCAAAAATTGCAGTATCTTCTTGCGTTTCTTGAGATTCTTAGTGCTTGCTGATAAGAGCTTTCTCCATTTAATTCTTGATGCATTGTGCAGTTTCTGTTTCCGCAATGCATTCCAAGAGAGTTATAAACATCTTGCCTAGAAGCAGCAGGTGCACCAAAAGCATGTCCTATTTCGTGCGCAAGAACATGTCTTGCATGTGTTTCATCTTGGAGTCTTGCAGTTGATAAAAGAACATATTTGTTCAGATTATCATAAGAAAATGTTACTCCGAATCCGAAATTTGTATTTTGTCTTGAAGAATACATATCCTGATCAAAAATAATTACTTTTATTCTATCGGCATTATCTCTATGAAGGTGTTCATTTATGCTTAATTGAGCCATAAGCTCTTCAATTTCTATTTGGTTTCTTGAACGATTCATGCTTCTTGCAAGGTAGCCACTAAGAAATTCTGTATCAAAGGACTTGTATATATTTTGATGCATCCCCCTTATTGCTTCTATCTCGCTAAGAACTGCGAAAGTATTTTCTACTCGCAATTTTTCGCTTCCATCAAATATGTAAATTTTGTCTTCCATATTATATTATATCATTGTTTTTACTTATTCATAATGGTAACAATCTGCTTTTTATATTTTTGTTGTTAATAATTTACTACAAATAGAAAGAATTATAAAGCTTGAAAACTTATAGGCCTCATGGGACAGATTAAAGATATCCTTCAAGATTTAGGCCTAAGTAATAAAGAAGCAGAGGTTTACTTAGCCCTGCTTAAGCTCGGAGAAGAAACAGCCTCAAGAATAAGCCAAATAGCACAATTAAATAGAATAACCACTTATGTTTTGCTTAAAAATCTTCAAGAAAAAGGCTTTTGTAGTGTCTATGACAAGAATAAAGTTCAATATTTTAAATCAATAAAGCCCGAGCAAATAATTGGCTTGCTCGAAGAAAAAAAGCATAAAGTTAAGGCAATCCTTCCTCAGCTTAAGCAACAGGAAAAAGCAATAGAAGACAAGCCAGAAATATCTCTTTATGAAGGAAAAAAAGGCATAGCATCTTGTATGACTGCTTTGTTAAATGATTCTGAAAATAAAAAAGAAGTTTTTGGTTACGGAAATGTAAGCATTTCAGAACAGGTTATTAGATATCAATCTTTATACTGGAGAAAAAACAGGCTTTTAAGAAAAATTAAAATGAAGGCAGTGTCTGATTCTTTTGGAGATGTTGAGCATCGTTCACCTCCACAATGGAAAAAGCTTACAGAGGTAAGGACAAATAAAGAGCTGGCTAAATTGAGTGTTTATGTTATCATTACAGAAAATTATGTCGGCTATTTTATGATGAAGGGTGAGCCTTATTGCACTTTAATAAAAAGCAAAGAACTGGCAGAAAAAGAAAGATTCAACTTTGAATTTTTATGGAAAACTGCAAGAAATTGACGCTTTTCAAAAATACTCCTTTAAAGATTTTTCAAAACATCTTCATCAGCAACAATAATATTATAATCTCTTCTTTTAAAATATCCTGAGCCCGTTTCATTATAAAAATCTCTGAAGCTTCTTTGGTTTTCTTTGATAACCCTAAAAATATCTGCCACAAGGCTTTCATGCAGTTTTGAGCTTAAAGTTTGTGGAGCAAAGAGAAACATATTTGCGCGCTTTTTTAGAAGCTTATCTATTGCAGGAATAAGCTCAATATAATCAGGCATAGATGTGGGGTCTATAAGAAAAAGACTTTTGGAATCTGCTCTCGCAAGATATTCTTGAATAGACTTCTGCCATTTTTCTCTTATGTGCACATTAGGATGTCCGCCAATATTTCTCATTAATTCTGCCCTAAGCCTAGGATCTTTTTCATGTAGATAAGCCGTATAATAATCATTAAAGCTATCTAAGATTTTAATAGCTCTTATTGCAGAGCCTTCATAAAAAGTTTCATTATCAAGAGGATAAAGCCCTTCTGCAGAATGAAATTCAATATATACATCGGGTTTAAGCACGCTTACAAGATTTTCAAGCTTTGCATGTTTTATGCAGTCAGAAAGATTTCCATGTTTATAGGGCATTTTGCAAGTTTTCCCTCATCTTTTTTTCAAGCCCTTAGGGCTTTAATTTTAAAATAAAAATAAAAAAAAATAAAAAGTTTAATTAGTAGTAGCTAGTTTCTCCGAAGTCTTCGGATTTTTCAGCTGGTTTCTTTGTAAGCAATACGATAAGAACTACAAGCAGAACAAGGAAAATTATTACCAAAGCAACTGTTAATACAATAACAGATGTAGGTATTTTGTCTTTTCCAGTAACTGGTGTAGCAGTTCCTGTGCTGTTGTCTGCATTTAAGCCCGTTATTGAGATCAATTTCTTAGCTGTTGCAGTTGCGTCGTAGTCAGAGGCTTTTACTTCAAGTGTATAATCTCCTGATTTTACATCAGCAGGTATAACCAAGTAAATCTTTCTTTCCTTAGCGTCTTCGTTGTCGTTTGAACCTGTATTATCTACAGTTACAAGGTCGCCGAAATAAGCTTTCTTTGAAATGCCTAATTCAGGTATAGAAGCTGTAACAAAAATGTCTTCAGCATCTCTTGCGCCCCAGTTTTTCAAAACAACATCAAGGGCGATTATCTCGCCAGCAGAAGCTTTTGAAGGCATTTCTACAGATAAAACATCGAGAACATAAGGTTCTCTTTGAAGCTTTATTGTGTAGTCTTCTTCAACAGAATTGTCTTTGTCTGCGATTCTTACATAGAATGTAAGAGTTTCTGGATTGTCGTCCATATCCTGAACGCTTGGAAGTGTCAAAGAAAGTTTCTTTGAATAAGAGCTTCCATTTACTACATCGAACCTTGCAGTTGATGCAGAAACATCGCTCTTATATCCATCTACCCATACCTTTAATTTCAAGTCTTCTAAATCTGCATTAGCTGCAAATTTGATAACTATAGGTATAGTTTCTCCAGGAGCAGCAGCAAGAACAGTTGTTCCGCTTACTAAGTCAATATCATTAACTGTTGCAGTAGGTGCAGAAACAGCAAGTGTTCCAGCGCAAACAGAGCCAACAGCTAACAAAGCGACTAATGTTGCTACAATGAAACTAACGATTGTGTTTGTTTTCATTTTAGAGGTGGTTTATTTAATTAGTGATAAGAACGATTTTAGCTTTATAAAGGTTTCTATAGTGTATTAACTATAAAGTTAATACAAAACACAAATATTTAAAAAGTATATCAGAGTATAAACGAGTATACCAAAATACTGCAGAAAACACGCGAAAATCATAAAAAATGCCAAAAATAAAAACACCGACGACAATTAAGCTTTCAGGCGAGACAAAAAAGCGCCTTGACGGCCTGAAAGAGTATGAAAGGGAAACCTATGACGAATTAATCAATAAAGTTCTTAATATAGTAAATATCACAATAAAAAACCCTGTTTCAGGGGCAAGAATTTTCAGAAACATTAAGAGAAAAAAACTCGGAAAAGAGAAGCTTCACGAAAGGCTTCTTGCAAGACAGCAGACACAAAGAGATTTAGAGGAAGAAAAAACAGAAAATTTCGAGAAAATTTAATCTTCTTTATTAATCCTGTCTAAAACATCAAAAATATCCTTCTGAGAAATAACTTTGTCAACATCATTCAATCCCCTCATTGTTGCAAACTTGGCAAAAGTTTCAGGCTTGTATCCTCTTTTTCTTAGAGCGGCTATTGTTGGAAGCCTTATATCTTCTGCGCTTTCATACTCGCCTGCTTCAATCGCGGCTTTAAGCTTTCTTTTTGAAAGTATTAAATCTGTAAACTTCATTCTTCCTATAAAAAAAGTCCATGGAAACTGTTTTTCTTTTCCAAATGCCTTGAATATCATTTTCTGCCTTTTTGCATTATCTGCATGGTCTTTACCCCTGATTACATGAGTCATTTTATAATCCATGTCATCGCAGGCTACAGAAAGATTCATCAAAGGCCAGACTTTATATTTTTTCTTTTGTTTTGGATGCTCTTTTAAGTTTATTCTTGCAAGCGGAAAGTCTCGCATTGCAGGATTTGGGTCCTTTATATTTGACTTGAATCTTAAAACTGCCTCGCCTTCAAGATAGCCATTGTCTGTTCTATCAAGCATTTTTTCCCATCTTTTTTTATTTTCTTCTTTGCTTAATTTTCTGCAAGGGCATTCTTTCATATTATCCACAAGCTTTTTGAATTCCTCTTGTTTGCAGGTGCATACATAAGCATTGTTTTTCTCAATCATCTCCTCTGCGTATTTGTAATAAACTGCCATCCTGTCTGAAGAATTAATATATTCAGCAACATTTCCGAAAATCCAATCGCAGTCTGTCTTAATATTTTTGTATGCTTCTGGCAGGGTTTCTTCAGGATTTGTATCATCAATAAACACATAGAATTTTCCTCCGTATTTTTTTACGAAAAGCGAGCCAATCATATTTGAAATTAAATGTCCTATGTGCAATGGTCCTGAAGGAGCAGGCCTGAATCTCATTATAACTTTTCCTTTTACAGCATCTGGAAGCTCAGGCAGCTCACTAGGATCTCTAACATCTCTATGCCCAATAAGTTCTTTCATCTCTTCGAACTGGACTTTCTGAAGCTCAGCGCTCATTTTGTTAACATCATTAACAATAAAGCCTATTTTTGCCGCAATTTCTTTTACTTCTTCTTTCTTGAGCCCCTCTGCGAACAATCCTGAAATAACACTTCCAACAACTGCTTTTCCAGAGTGCTCTACAGCATTCTTCAAGGCATATGCTTTTATTGTCTCGTCTTTTATCTTCTCTTTTGCCATAGCTATATTTTGTTTGCCAGCTTTTTATATCTATTCTTTTACAATATAAATATTTAAATAAGTTTTTGGAGTAATATGCAAGTCAAAAAAGAGATAATAAAATGCCAGCAAAATATAATCTTAGAAAAGATCAGATAGTTTACTGCTTTAGATATCAGCGCCATCCTTATTGGTCCTGCCATGAAGCAGACAAAGATGGTTTTGACCAGAGATTTCTGTTCACTATAGAAAATGCAGAAGATGCTATGATTCTTGCGGCAGAAGCCAGCCAGATTGGCGCAAGAATTGTTCTTGATCGTGTTAGGCGAAAAGATAATAATTCTATTTCAAGAAGAATTCAGTATTAAGGTTTTTTTCGCAAGCTTTAAAAAGAAATATTTTTTCTTTCAAGCCTTTCCATTTTTCTCTCAAGAAGCTCTATCCTGTCTGAGAGTCTTGAAAGCTGGCTTGAAAGAGACTCTATTCGAGTATTATCCGTGCTTTCTGCTCTTGAATCAGAAAAATTTGAAGAGCTTGAAACAGAATTAGAGCTCGCAATAGGATTTCCCCAGAAATCAGTCTGGCTTGTTTCTTGTTTTGCTGTGGATGATAAAGCTGATGAACTTGAAGAATCACTAGAACTCGAGCCTCCAAAAAAGCCACCAAAAAATCCGCTTCCTGAGCCTGCGCTTTGAGCGCTGGCTTTAACTTCTGAAAAATCAGGGCTGATAGAAGGAGAATTAGCAGAAACCCCAGAGCTTTTTCCCATAAGTTTTTCTCTAAGCCTTGAGGGTATAGGCATATCTGAGTCTTTCGGCCTTAAATCTACAACCTCTTTTTTCTTTTTTAAAAAATTAAATGGCATAATATTTTATAATGTTTTAGGATTATAAATATATCGAAATGTAAGAGAAAACTGGGTTCAGCAGATAATAAAACAAAAACTCAATTGTCTGCGCCAACTCGACAATCTAACGAAAATAAAACATTAATGCCAAAAAGGCTCACTTCGCTCGTTACTGAAAAATGCTCCTTCTAGCAAAACTTAATTCATCTTCTTGAACAAGGCGAATTAAAATTATCAATAAAGTAGGATTATTTCCGAAGGCTAACTACTAAACTTTTCTTCTCTCCAGCCTTAGAACTTTTTAAGCAATCTAACACCAAACTTTAAAAACTTCTAAAACCTCTTAAAACCAACAATAAAGAGGTAAATTTATGGCTGATGAAACAAAAGAAATAAATGATATTGCAAGCATAATAGAAAAAGTCAGCCCATATTATGCGCAAAGGGCTAAGCAAAATAAGGCAGGAGTTCTTGACAGCACCGCATCAATTGACATTTCACTCTCTTATAATTCAAGCATGGAAGGTTTAGAGCCCATGTATTTCTGGATACTTGATTTCTTAGGTGGCCCTGACAAGGTTATAAAACTTGTTGATACTTTCAACTCTTCTGTAGGCTCTGGCCATTTTTCAGATTTAGGAATGAAGGCTACAAAAATGCAAGAAGAAAGCATGAAAATAATGCAGACTATCGGAGTTCTCGTTAAAAGTGTTATCCAAATTCTTTATGATTTAAGGCAGTTTAAAATAAGGCTTAATGATTATAATGCTTCAAACGCAAAAGATATCCAAGAAAAAGAAGCAGGAATTATGGCTTTAAAGCAGATTTGGCTGGATAATGTTGATATCAAAAGAGGAAATTCTGGAATAAAAGCCATGACCTTTTCTCAGCAAGGAACTTTTGGAACACTCTTAAACGCGTTCTTCGCAATTAATTCTCAAGAAGATGTAGAAAAAATAGACTTAAATGATATTGTTAAAAGAGTACTCAAGCAAAGGTTTTTGGAGTTTGAAGAATGGAAGAGCTTAAGCGAAAAAGAGCTTAGAAAAAGATACAAAATGGAAAAAGCATGGCTTAGAAGCCAGGTAGATTCTCTGAAACTTTATTCTCGCTGGGCAATGCCCTATCTTAAAGCCGCGGAGGATTTAAGAATGAGTAGCAATCTTGGAGAGTCTGCCGCTCTTGTCAAAGCATTTAATACAATTCTTCTTCGGTTAACTTTAATGCAAAAAAAGGAAATCAAAGTTGACGAGTCTGTTATTTCCAAAGAATTGCCAGCAGGATTTGAAAGGCTGAAAAATCTTAGAAAATATTATGCATGTGTTCTTGTAGATTTTAAGTTTAGAGGAATTCCTCAAAGAGTAGACCAACATTATGCATTCGGAGGAAAAGCTGATGTGACCTTCAAAGCTTATGCTTTAAATGAAGATGAATTCGAGCTGTTTAATGCAGAAATGGAAAAATCAGACATTAAAAACTCCTTAAAACTTGTTGAAAGCGCAGCAGGAGCCTCTTTAAAAGAAATCCAAGACGAACTTGACGCTTTCCTTAATGAGCCTGAAGAGGAGATTTCTGGAGAGAGCAAAAAAGAAGAAGAGAAAAAAGAAAATAAAAAAAGCGAAGACACAAATCCATTCAGCGCACTCCTCGGAGGTTTTGATTTTTCAAGCATATTTAAGAAAGAAGAAAAGAAAAAAGATGAGAAAGCAGAAAAAAAAGAAAAGCTTGAAAAACTGAAAAAAGGAATAAAACCCGACAATTACGCTGAAAAAGTTATAAGAAACCTTACAGAGCATAAAGCCAGAGGCTCTGCATTTGGGGTATATGATATTTACAAAAAATCCCACGGAATGGCGTCTGTTCCATTTGATGTCAACTGGGGCGCGTCTAATGTTGACGTTTCTTTTGGCGATGTTATAAAAAATAAATTTTAATTTTTGTCTTATGGTAAAGAATAAGGCTAAAAAAATAAAATCAAAAAAGAAAAATCCTTCTTTTCTTGAAGATTTGAGAAAAAGCCTTCTCAAAAAGATAATTCTTCAAAAAGATAAGGCTGAAATAAAAGAAGAAAAAGCACAATCTGCGCCTAAAGAAGAAAAACAAGACAATTTGCCTGAAGAAAAGAAAAGCATTCAAGAGCCATCACAGGAAAAAGAAGCAGAATTTGTGGCGCCAATTGTATCTTCTTTAAGAGCAAGAGAATCTCCTAATTTTCTTGAGCAAGCGACTTTAGACGCTCCAAGAATTTCAGAAGAATCAGCAGGAATAAAGGAAGGTTATGTTTCAAGCGCGAGCGCTTATCAAAATTCAAGTTATACCAGCAGCCAGAAATACCGCTCTGGAAGCGATAACTATTCTTCAAAAGAATTTAATCCTGATTTAAGAACGCATGAATTAGAAAAGCCTATTTTTAGAAGAGAACCCGTTAATATTTCCCAAGATTTTTCCAGAAGCAAAAACCAAAATTTTGAAGAGCCGAGGGTTTTTACACAATATGAGATTCAAAAAGAGGAAACATCTCATCACGGCGTAAGAAAAAGAAAAACAGAGATTTTTTAAACATCTAAAACCTTAAAATAATATAAAAGGGGAAATCATGGCAAACACTGAATCTATTTATCGTGGGGGGGTATTTTCTTCAGACCCTCTCTACAAGATCAGCCCTTATGGCTCTACTGGCTATAAAACAGAGTTTTCAAAATTAGGCTCAGCAATAGACCCCTTTGTAGCAAATCAGCTCGGAGAAGTTCTTCAGCATCTTAATTCAGGAGTTAAAAATATAGAGATAGGAACTATTAAACCAGAATCTTTTGGCGCAATCCCAAAACAGCATTTTGCGGAAATAAGAAGAGCTGCAAAACTTGCTGGTGCAGAAGTAAGTTTCCACGCGCCTATGATAGACCCTACTGGAATTGGAGAGCATGGCTGGAATAAATTATCCCAGCAAATGGCAGAAAACCAGCTCTGGGATGCTGTTAAAAAAAGCCAAGAGCTTAATCCAAATGGAACTGTTGTGACAATTCACGCAACAGCGGGATATCCTGGAGCATCAGAAACAAAAGTTTTTGATGAAAAAACTGGAAAAGAAAAAGTTGTCGCACTAACTGTTGTAGACAGAGCAACAGGAAAAATTGGGCAGATTGGAGAAAAAGAAAAATATTTTGGGGCAAAGGGTGAGGGCCCTATCGAATTCAATGTTCAAGATGAAATGGAAAAGTTAAATGAAGAAGTTTGGTCCGGAACAATAAATAATTTAAATTTTGCCGCAGAAAGGGGCAGACAGCAACTTGATGCTATAAGCGAGTCAAGTCTTATACAAAATAATCCTTTTTTTACAGGAGATAAGCAAGCTTTGAAAGAGCTTGAAAAAGATAAAGAAAATCCTCAATATAAAAGATTTAAGGAAACTTATGAAAAATCTATTCCATCATTAAGGCATACTAAGCTTTTCTTAAGAGAGGCTTATCAAAATACTAAATCCTTATACGATGAAGTTTACAAAAATGCTTCTCCTGAAAATAAGGCCGAGCTTAAGGCATATGCCGATAAAATCATTCCAATGCTTAAAGATTTTGATAGTTTAGAGCATCATCCTGAAAAAATGAAAGAATTCGCAGATGCTATTGAAAATGGCGTAGAGGTAATCTCTAAGATAAAACCTGTTATTTATGAGCCTATAAAAGATTTTGCAGTAGAAAAATCCGCAGAAACAACAGCCAACCTTGCTCTTAAGGCTTATAATGAATTTGAGAAGCAAGGAAAAAATGCGCCGATTATAGCATTGGAGAATCATCCTTCTCAGCAGGCGCTTTTAACATCTGGAGAAGAATTAAGGGCTGTTGTTGATAAATCCCGAGAATTATTTATTTCAAAAGCAGTTCAAGAAGGCCTTTCAAAAGATGAAGCTAAAAAAGCTGCAGAAAAATTAATAGGCGCAACCTGGGATGTCGGCCATATAAATCAGCTAAGAATGTTTGGCTATGGAAAAGAGAAAGTTATAGAAGAATCAGCAAAAATAGCGCCTGTTGTAAAAAAAGTGCATCTTTCTGATAACTTTGGACTTCAGAATACAGAGCTGCCCATGGGCATGGGAAATGTCCCCCTTGCAGAGATAATGAATAAACTCGGCAAAGAGGGATTTGAAGCAAAAAAAATAATAGAAGCAGGAAATTGGTGGGCAGAATTTTCAAGAGGCACAAAAGCTAATAATCCTTTAATTCCAACTTTGGCTGCTATGGGCTCTCCGATTTATTCAGGAGGATATAGCGGTTCTCAAGTAGGATGGAATCAAGTTTACGGAATTCCTGGAGGATATTTTGCAGGCTATGGGACAATGCTTCCAGAACAGCATTTTTCAATTTACGGTGCAGGTTTTATGCCATTGCCAATGGAGCTTGGAGGCCAGACAGCAAAAACAGACCGTTCAGGCGTGCCTATAGATTAAAGGATAAAAAGAAACCTTTAAAACCTGCAAAAACTAAATAAAATAAGAAAAAGAGGAAAGATGAAAAAACAATCACCAAAAATAAAAAGAGTGAACACTAAAGATTTTCCAACTTTAAATATTGTTTCAGAATTAGATATAGCCACAGACTTTGCAACAAAGGCTTACCAAAAATTTGACAAATTAATAAAATCCGTAATCTTGTTCGGCTCGACTGTTAAAAAAACAAATGTTTCTGGCTCTGATATAGACATAATTATAATCATTGATGATGCTTCTGTAAAATTTGATACAGAGCTTACTGCCTGGTACCGAGAAGAATTAGGAAAAATAATAGCGAGCAACCCCTACAAAAAAGAGCTTCATATAAATACTGTAAAGCTTACAACTTGGTGGAATGATTTGCTTAGAGGAGACCCTGTCGTAATTAATATAATCAGGTATGGAGAAGAGATTATAGACTTCGGAGGATTTTTCAGGCCTCTAAGAATTCTTTTGCAGAATGGAAGAATAAAATCAACCCCTGAGGCAATCTATACTTCTTTGGAGAGAGCTCCGCTTCATCTTGCGCAAAGCAAAAGGGCTGAAATAAGCGCTGTTGAAGGAATCTACTGGGCGATGGTAGATTCTGCGCACGCTTTGCTTATTGCTTCAAATATGACTCCTCCAAGCCCTGAATTTATCCCTTCAATGCTTATAGAAAATTTTGTTAAAAACAAAAAATTAGAGCAGGCTTATGTTGACTGGTATGTTCAGGTATTCCAGTTATATAAGGGCGTAGTTCACGGCAATATAAAAGAAGTTAAAGGCCAAAATATCGACGACCTTCAGGATAAGGCTGAAAAATTCTTATCTAAAATGGCTGAAATAATAGGGCAGATTATTTAGAGCTTTTTTTCTTATCCGCGATATATCTGCTGTAACTGTCTGCAAGCGATAGATAAGTAGCATCTCTTTTCTTTTCTTCAATTCCTTCTATTGTTTTAAGAATATATGCTCTTGCTTTAGCAGGGTTGAATTTATATTCTTTTTTCTCTTTTCCAGTTTTTTCGTCCTTTTTAGTCTCTTCATTGCAAAGAACTTTTCTTCTAAAATTTTCCTGTTCATATGCAATCTGCTCTAAAAGATGAGATGAAAGCTGTTCTGGGCTTAATCGTGAAAGATATAATTCCCAGCTTTTGAATTTATATAATCCTGCCAGCTCTTCCCTTATTGCGTCAGGATTTTGTGATTCAAGAATATCTTTTCTTTTAAAATATTTTTTTTCTTTATCAGGAAGTTGTGCTGCTATTTGAACAAGGTATTTTTCAGGAAGATCTTCAATAATGGCTTTGTATTCTTTGCTAACAACTTCAGTAAGCTCTTTTGAGGCAATGCCTGTTTCGTTTCTTATAAGCTCCCGAGTAGTATCTGCTTTATCTGCAAGATTTTGAATCATATGAGCTGCATGCGCATCACTAAGCCCTTTGTATTTTGAAAGAAATTCTGCGTAAGACTGCCGGTTAGAAGGGTTTGTTCCATCTTTTTCTGCATTTTGCATAATTCCCCCTATAACTGAGTATTTTTCATATCCTTTTAATATATCTTCGAGTGCCATTGTCTTATTTATCATAGGCATAAGCACTATTTAAACCTTTCTATATGATGTATCTTAGAAGTAGTAACATAACAGGAAGGTTTAAAAGGGCAGATTAAGCCATAGTATTATGCTCGAACAGATATATGAAAAAATAACTCCTGAAGAAAAAGATTTTCTTAGAAATCTCATTGCTAGGGATGAGCTGACCGGCTTGTTCAATAGGGGATTTTTCAACAAAAAAATAGAGGAAGAAGTTCACAGAGCAACAAGGTCAAAATCTTCATTATGTCTTATGATAGCAGATATAGACAATTTCAAGTATTACCAAGATAATCATGAAAAGGGTCATATAGGTGGAGACGAAGCGCTTCAATCAGTCGCCAAAAACCTGGTTTCTAAGATGCGAGATTATGACATTATATGCAGATACGGCGGAGAAGAAATAGTTGCAATACGCCCTGAAACTACTCCTGAACAAGGAAAAGATCTTGCAGACAGAGTCAGAGAATGGATACAAGCATCTTCTCCTGTTACTATTTCTATGGGAATAGCAGGATTTCCAAAAAATGCAGAAAATGCTGTTGATTTAATTTACAAAGCTGACAGAGCCCTTTACGTGGCAAAAACAACTGGAAAAAATAAGGTTGTTGCTTATACTCCTGATATTGAAATTTAATCTGCCTTAATCTTATAAAATTCTAGAATAAAAATAACTTTCCAAAACTAAACCTGACTCTGAAAAGGATCAAATCCTATCTCAAACTCTGGATATTCCTCGCTCGCAGAAGTTTCTTCTTTAGCCTCGCTGTCCATGCTTTCAAGCTTTTTTTCCATTTTTTCCTTTTCTATCTCCTGCTTCTTTTCTTTGATTTTTTCTCTTATCCCGCTCGTATCATCAATAGGAAGTATTTTTGATTTTTTTTCCATGTTATTTTGATTAGAATTATTCCCGTAATTTTTAAAGTTTTTCTCAAGCTCAGCAACAAAAGCGCTTATATCATGCGCCATATCTGCGTTTACAGATATTGAATCAATTCCTTGTTTTACTAAAAACTCAACCATTTCTTTCTTGCTTCCAGCCTGCCCGCATATCGAGCTCTCAACATGATACTCTTTGCAGATTTCTATAACTCTTTTCAGCTGCGACAAAACAGCAGGATGCATCTCGTCATAAATATACTGCACATCAGAGTTTCCTCGGTCTATTGCAAGAGTATACTGAGTTAAATCATTTGTTCCAAAACTTATGAATTTCGCATATTTGCATATTCCTCTTATAACTTGCACAGCAGCAGGAGTCTCTATCATCGCGCCGATAACAATATTTTTTCTCTGGTATTTCTTGAATATTTTGTAAGCCTCTTCCATTTCTCCTTCAGATATTATTTGCGGGAACATTATTCCAAACTGTTTTTCTGGATATTTTTCAGCCACCCTCATTATCGCAGAAAGCTCTGCTTCAAAGATTGGAAGATTCTTAAGAGAATATCTTATTCCGTGGAATCCAAGCATAGGATTCAATTCAACTTGCTTTGGAGCTCCTGCAAGATGCTGGTATTCATCAGAGCGTATGTCTGAAGTTCTTATCCAGATATTTTTGAAATGATGCGCGATTTTTTCTATTCCTTTTTCAATAAGCTTAGAATAATCCGCTGTTTTATTTTCTCTTAAAAACATCGCAGGATGTTTTCCGCCTTCGGCTATCACTCCTTCAAGCCTCATCAGCCCGACATAATCTGATTTTGATTTTGCTGCTCTCTCTGCAAAATGCGGCAAATCAACCATAACCTTTATTTTCGTTCTTGTTCCGCTGATAATAGGAAGAACTTCTTTTTTTGTATTTGATTCTTCATCAAACCCTTCAATCTTGGCTTTTCCTTCATAAACTTTCCCATGAGTTCCATCAACAGTTATTATCTGTCCATCTTTAAGAATTTCCGTTGCTGTTTCTGTTCCAACCACACACGCAATGCCCATTTCTCTCGAAACAATAGCTGCGTGCGCTGTTGCTCCGCCTTCATCAGTTACAACCGCGACAGATCTCTGCATTGTGACAACCATGTCTGGATTTGTCATTTTTGTGACAAGAACATCTCCTTTCTTTACTTTATCAAGATCTTTCATGTCTCTTACTATTTTTACAGGCCCAGAAGTTGCTCCTGGCGAAGCAGGAAGCCCTGAAAGAATAACTTTTCCGGAAAACATCTCCTGTTTTTTGAGATTTTCATGCCCGAGAGTTGTTATTGGCCTTGACTGCACAATAAAAACTTTTCCAGCTTCAACAGCAAACTCAATATCCTGAGGTTTTTTATAGTGCTCCTCTATTTTCAAGCCAAGCCCGCCAAGATGCTTTATTTCAGCGTTTGTAAGAACTTGAGATTTTGATTTCTCAGCATCAAGCTTTATTTCTTTTCCATTGCCATTCTCTTCTTTTATTAAAGCGGTTTTTTTGTTTGCTATTTCTTTTTCAAGAATTTCAAGCTCATTATCAAGAACATAGTGGTCTGGCTTTATTTTTCCTGAAACAATGCCCTCTCCAAGCCCGAAAACAGCCTCGATAACAATCTCGTTTTTGCCGTTCATAGGATTTTTTGTGAACATAACTCCTGATTTTTCAGAATTTATCATTCTCTGGACAACAACAGAAAGCAGTGCCTCAACTTTTGCAAAACCTTTTTTATGCCTGTAATAAACTGCCCTTGCTGTGTAAAGCGAGGCAAAGCATTTTTTAACAGCCTCTATAAGATGAGTCTTTCCTTTTATATTTGTGAATGTTTCCTGCTGTCCTGCAAAAGAAGCAGCGGCTAAATCCTCAGTAGTCGCAGAACTTCTTACGGCAACAAAAGCCTCTTCGCTTTTTTTCTTTCCCTCAATGTCAAATTTTTTGTCCGTGCTTAAAATATCGTATGCGTCTGTTATCTCTTTCTGCATATCTTCGGACATAGGCGCATTCGCAACCATATCTCTTATTTTCGCAGAGTTGTCTTCAAGCTCTTTTGTGTTGAAAACATTTGTGTCTTTTATTATTTTTTTGATTTCTTCTTTTAATCCTGCCTGAGTTATGAAAATATCAAAGCTCTGCGCAGTTACACAGAATGCTGGAGGAACAGGAAGCCCAGTGTTATACATTTCAGCGAGATTCGCGCCTTTTCCGCCGGCAATATTCCCTGATTTTGCAGAGAGTTCAGAAAGCCATTTTATATATTTCTCTCCTTCTAAAGCCTCGTTTATACTAATCTTTTTTCCCTCTTTTTTTGCAGCCATCTTATAATTCGTAAGAGTGGGCTTTATTTAAATGTTTTTATGCTTGCCTTGAGAATACTAAATATTCGTCTTCTTTTTCTACAAATTGTGCTTCCATGCCTTTTGATTTAAGATATCTTTGCGTATTTTTTCTTGCTTCAAGAATTTGGGCTGCAGTCAAACCTTTAATCTCAAGCCTGACACTAGAATCAGTATAGCCAAGTTCTTTTAATATTTGAATTCTATTATCTGCAGAAACAGGCTCCATCTTATAAAAATAATTTTATCCTAACTGCTCTTCATAAATTATCTTGCATTTGCACGGCAGTTTTGAGCTTGCGCTTTTAGCAAGATTTCTGACAAACTCTGTCTCTTTTTTGTCATTGTATGCGATTATAAAAACCGGAGAGCCTGCCTTGACAGAAGCTGTTCTTGCCATAGAAGTTCCAAAAGAGTGCGCCATTCCTGACTGGACTCTCTCTCCTTTTGAGCCGCCTGAGAATGTTTTGTTTTCCCTTGCAACCTGATGAGGGTATGGCTTGCACAAAAGTGAGTATTCTGTCGCGAATTTTTTTGTGAGCTGGTTGTTTAAGAACTGTCTTGCAGCCTCAAGAGCCATGTCTCTTATTTGAACATTAATCATAGAATAGATTTTTATGAAGCTTGAAAATTCTCCTCTTGTAAGCTTAGGAACATTGCCCATGTTGAATTTTGTGACTTTTTGGTTTGGAACAGCCTTGATATAATTAAGGTGCTTTACCTTCATTGATTTTCTTGTGTAAGAAGTAATCTTTTTCTTTGAGTATGCTTTTGCGTGTTTTATTGGCATGTTGTTTTTTGTTTACAAAATTTTTGTTTTATTTTACCTCAACTTCAGTGTTAACTGCTTGTCCTGGAAGGCCTCTTTCGAAAATAGCTCTTACCAAGCCTTTGCTTCCGTGAGAATCAGAGATTTTTCCCTTGATGATTTTTCCTGCAGGAGATTTCCATGCTACTTCTTTTCCCGCGAATTTTTTTGCATCTTCTTTTGATTTTGCTCCGACATCAAGTATAAAATGTCTTTCATGAATGTGCTTTATGCTTCTTCTGAACTGTATTACTTTTCCTTTGTGTGCCATGATAAAAAGAAGTATTAAATTGCCTTTTTAAAGCTTTTTAGAAGGTTTATGCCGCCCCCTTGAGTGTTCTGTATTCTAGAGGATAATAATAATCGCCTAGAACTGCTCTAAAAACCAAATCTGCAACATCTCTGGCTCTCCATTTTCTGCTTGTAACATATTCTTGTTCATTAACTAGCGCCATTAGCTCGCGGGGAATTTCATTTTTAGAATATTTTTTAAGTTCAGAAATCAAATTCAAATCCGCGCTTTCTCTTTCCTGAGCTGCTTTTTTATTAAATTTTCCCATGACATTCTCAAATTTTTCTGTGTCTTTTCCCATGCTTCTTTTGTAACAATCTTGATTTATAAGCTTAACTCAAAGAAATATCAAACTCGCCGAATTCTTTTCTCAGAACACTAAGAACCTTGTCAGAAAGCCTGCTCGGCTTTCCTTTCTGCGTACTTAAAATTCCTTCAAATTCTTCCTGTGAAGAATCTTCAATTTTGTGCTCTGTTACTTTTTTCAGCTTGTTGTCTATGAGTATAAAATTTGGATTTGTAAGGAAAAGTTCAAAATGCTTTCCTGATTTGCAGATTACAGAAGCCTGCATTTTTCTAAAATCAACAAGGTCTCTTCTCTGGCCGTATTCGATAAGGCTGTTCATAAGCAGAGTGGCATTTTTTCTTATGTCCTCTATTTCATATTTGCCGGGCTTTTTCTTGCTCTTATATTTTTTCTTTGCATCAATAATCTCCTTCAGTATATGCAGATTTTTTGGGTCTGTCATGCCTTTTTTTACAAGCTCTTTTTCAAATAATCTTGCAAGCTCCTGCTCGCTTTTTCCCTCGCCGAAAAGATGCTTCAGCATCTTGAAAGTGTTGTCATAAGTTTCCATGAGAGTTTTCTCCTGCGCTCTGACTTCTATCTGAGCAGCAACCTCTTTCAGTTTTTTGCTGTATTCTTCTGCGTCTTTCATGAGCTTGTCAACCTCCATAGGCGAGACTTCCTTGACTTTGCCATGCTCAAACCCCTTGTAGTAGTTTATGCAGATATTTTCCAGGATATCTATATATTTTTTATCCATGAGCTTTTCTTTTTCCTGCAGTATTCTCCTCGCCTCTCTTACTGTTTCAGGAACATTCGGCGGAGGAATTCCGTAAAGCATCAAAACAGCCTGTGTTGGAGTTGAAACACTCCAAAAAAGGTCTCCTATAACAATATCAAGAAGTCTCTGCTTGATTACTTCCTTAGTCTTGTCTCCCATTGACATGAACCTGTCAATAGCTTCAGGAGAAGGCTTGATTTTTCCCATCTTAAGAAGAAGCTTCCAAGGCAAAAATCCGCCGCGGTCATAAAGAGGCACGCCGTCTCTTATCATTCCAAATATTACTGGCGCAGCGTCTTTGACATCCTCCCAGAATTCTGTAAGAAGATATACTTGAACATGAAGAGGAGTTTTCACTCCGGCCAGATCAGTAGCTTCTGCGACATATTTGTAGATAATTCCCCTAAGCTTTTCTTTCAACTCAAGCCGTGACATTCTTTTAACATCAGTGTCATCAATAAGCACAAAAGCGTCTATATCGCTTGTCGGCTTTCCCTCTCCTCTTATAAGCGAGCCCACAATAACATAGCTGTAGATATATTTTTCGAATTTTCTCAGACATAATGATTTATGGATTGTGCTTATTCTAAATGTGCTTAAGATATTTTTGTCGTATAGCGGATAAGACATTGAAAGCGCTTCAAGAATATCAAATTTGCTGTCAAGAGAAAAATTTGCAAGGTCAACAGGCGTGATTATATTTACCCAGAGCTTTGGCTTTATTTCTTTAACAATCTTTATCACTTCTGCTTTTAGTTTTCCAATATCTTTGTAGTTGTCTTCTGGTATGACCATAACAATATGCATTGGCTTTTCTTTTTTCTCTTCAGGAGTTAATCCTAATTCTTCATCAAATCTTTCTGCTGCCTGAGGAGGAGTAATTCCAAGCGCAAGTGTGAATGGAAATTTTTTAAGTATTTCTTTTTTAAAATGCTCAAGTTTTTCTTTTGTCTTGTCTATTTCTTTTTTTTGCTCTTCAGGAATATCCCCTGGAAGCTTTGGAGCATTAGGGTCATAGTTCATGCTTGGATTTTTAATTTCTTCAGAAAGATTGATTGGTTTTTTCTGCTCAGGGATATCGTTAGATTTATGTGAACTCATGGTGATTTATTGATTTATTTGCTCTGAATTTACAGAATTAAGTATTCTAAAGCATATTTAAAGGTTATCTATTAGAAGGATTTGCTAAGTTCCTCGACATAAATAAAAGAAGAATGCTTAAGCCATAAATAATCTTTTTCGAACTAGCTTGAATATCTAATCTACAAATAACACTCGTGCAAGCTTTCTGCCCGATAAATTATTTCTCTAAGGATTATTGATAATTTATAAGTAAATCCTCGAGCAAGAGGAGAGGATTTGGTTCAATTTTGCATAATTATTTTAAGAAGTTGTGTTTCCTTAAGCCTATCAAAGCATAACAAGACCTTCTTTTGTGAGCGCTGTAAATCTTACTCCTGCAGGCAGGCTTAGCAATGCTGAAATAAGCGCCATGTGCTCTTTGCCGTCGCCAGATGCAATATTCAGCGCGACTTCTGTGCCTTTAATTTTGCCCTTTAATTTTTCCTGCATTTCCTGCTTGAGCTCAACAAGCCTTCTTGATTTAAGCTCGATAAAAGTATGAGGAATATTCCCCTCAATTTTAAAATTTCTCGCGAACTCGTCGCCTATAAGAATAATATTTTCCCATTCACCGTTTTTGATTATGCCTGCAACCTGCGCCCAGGTTCCTTCTCCTCTTGATAATAGTGCTACGAGTTCCATGTTTTATTTTGGATGTTTTGGTTTTTAAGGATTTATATTGTTAAGGAGAGGGTTTATAAAATATGGAAATTATCTAATTTAGAGGTGTTTCGGCATCTCAGTTCATTCTGAGAATTTAAGATAAAGCTAAAATGGTATTAAATGCTCAAAGAAAACTTGAAGAAATGACTCTGGAAGACTTCCAGGGTTATCCTAGGGCAAGCTCTTGGATAGCCAGGCATTCGGATATTAAAAGAATAACGGACTATATGAAACTTGCGCCCAAACCTAGAGTTCTAGATTCTGGCTGCGGAAACGGATTTAATTCAATTCTTCTTGCAATGGAAGGGCTCGATATTCTTGGAGTAAATATTGGCGAGGATTTTATTGAATATGATTCAAAATTAAAATTAATGCTTAAAACTGGAAATGCAGAAGACAAAAAATGGTATAGAGGTAGGAATATAATGTTTAATAGCTGGATGCCTGCTTGCACTGATTGGAGCGGATGCTTCAAATATAATAAACCTACACCTTGTATGATAATCTATGTAAAATCCCGCTCTACAGGGCTTCAGCCAGGAATGGCAAATAATCCTAACAATTGGAATACTTATTCTCTACCTTCTGGTTTTGTTGAAGCAGATAGATGGTTTTGTTTCGGAAATGATGATTTTGAAACAGAAAATATTCCAAAACTCACTAGTAAAAGTGGAGAAGTTATAGTGCAGGTGAATAAAGAATTGTATGCTGTGAAATCAAAGGCTTTTCAAGATATAGAAAAATCAAAAACAATAGCTAAGCTTTATAATTGGGAAAAGGATTTACCAGTATAACATGATACGCCAACCTATAAAAATTAAATCTAATCCTGAAAGCCTTATACCTTGGCATGGTGCTGGTGCAACACTTTATTTTAAAGAATTATACTCATTAAGCCGGTTTGATAAAATTCCCCCGATTCCAGTTGTTCTTGCACCCACAGATTTGCAAGATGTAGGGTCCTATGTTATTTATAATGGGCATCATAGAAAAGCTTCAGCTATCGAAACTAAAGTCGAGCCAGAATGTTTTCTTATTTGTTCGGATAATGATATCCTGTATTTGGAAGAAAAAACTGAAAGCTATCCTGAACTTTTAGAAGGATTAGAAAAAAAATTTGAGGCACATTATAATCAAGTTTGTGATATGGCTAGATATTACCAAGTTATTACTGAAATAAAGGAAGGAAAAAAACCAATTATGCGAAATGTTAATACTCCTCTAATCAGGCAACAAATTAGTAAGTTAATTGAAATTTATTCCAGCAGAAGAATCGATTTTAGCTGATATTTTTCTTTATGCGCCGCCCGCGTCCAGAGAATTCTAAATTCTCTGGCCCGTAAAGTGCTCATTAATCACTAGCTACTTTCCGGAATTGAAAATTCGCGGGAGAATAATCGATATGCTTACAGCACATATTATGCGCCGCCCGCGAATTGAACGCGGCTCTCCTCGTTGGCAACGAGACGTACTAACCGATATACTAGCAGCGCGTTGTTAATAAAACTTGAATATGAAACTTTAAAAAGTCTTCTAAACATGATTAAAATAGCTGAAGCGGGCCCTTAAGCTAGCGGTAAACTGACTCGTTTACACCGAGTATTCCGAGGTTCAACTCCTCGAGGGCCCATTGGAATCGGAGGAGAGTAGAGTCTCTCCGATTTCATCTTTTAAAGTATTCGAGGATATTGAGAATTAAATCTTAGGTGCTTTTGCAAAAACTAAACTTTAATTTGCTCTCGCCTCGAGCACCCTCTATTTTTATTCATTAAAGCCAACAGGGCCAAGATTGAGAAGAATTTTTCTTATTTCATTAATGACTTCTTGCTGATTTTTCTTGTCAGACCTTCTTACAAATCTTATCAGTAAATCAATCAATTTTTCCTTATCCATCACTTTTAATTTATGCCCATCTGTAATAAAATAAAATCTAAAAGACTTGTATTTAATCTCTTTAATGACAATTCCTGCAACATTGCCTAAAATCTTTCCCTTGTATGGATTTTCTTCTAAAGTTTCAAGCAAATCTATAATCTCATGAGACTCTCCCTTGAATTTTTTCTGAATCTCTTCTAACAATGACCTGATTATTTCGACCTTGGCCATTTTCTGTTTAACTCTTTTCTAGCCTCTTCTATAGAAATAAAATTTTTGTCATCAGACATCAAAAATCTTCTTAACTGCTCTTTGACAGCATAGTTATAAATTCTTTTAATGATGGTATCATAGCTTTCTCCCTTCATTCCGAAAGATGCTATTTGATTTTTTGTTTCTTTACTTAGTTGTATAGTTGTTATTTCCATTTTAGGCTATAGTTACTATAGCCACTATAGCTTATAAGCTTTTCGGTTGTTTTGGTTTTATCTTCCAACATTATCTGCAGATTTTGACTATCAAATGGAAATTGTTTAAGATTTATTGGGCTTACCAAATTTGCTTGAATTCTGTAAAACTCTTCATTTTCCTTATCAATTAGTTTCTCAGAACTTGAAGCTCTTCCATTCAAAAATTCGTATTCAAAATCTGGGCATTTATTTTCGCATTTGAATGAAAGATAAAAATCAGCGGTAAATGCACCCGTAGAAATATCAAACTTTCCCAAATTGATTATCTACAAACCGACTTTAACCTGGTGGGTTTCTGCCGAAATTAAACTTATTAAACTGCTTGCAAATATTGCTATAAAAATAAATAATAATATGACTTTTGCCTTTTTTCCCATAATTTTATTTAAATTTTTAGCTTTTTAAATCTTCTATAACCGATGCTCGTGCAGAAAACTAACTTCAATTAGTTTTTTATACTTCCTAAATCCTTCATTATTATGGAAGAATTAGCCTGGAAAAAGAGAATTTTATATTTCTTAGCATTCTTGCTGTTTCTCTATTTATTTCTTTTTTCTCTGGAGTTGATTAAAGAATCATTTAGTGAACTGGCTCAGCATATTTTTAAGATAACTAAGGATAATCTAAATGGGATAAATGCGCTTGGTTTTGGCTGGCTTTTAACTTTAGTGATGCAATCAAGCGGAGCCGCAACATCTGCTTTGGCAGCATTAAATTTTGCAGGAATTCTTGGCCCAATTGTTATGGTTTATATGGTCATTGGAACTAGAATTGGAACAACAATAACGGCTCTTTTGGTTGCCTTGCTTATTTCTGCTAAAAGAAGGGACTTTAGACATGGATTTGAAATAGGGATTGCTAATCTTATCTACGCTTTTCCTATTGCTATTTTTATGTTTTTCCTGGAATATTTCTTTTCTTTTTTCTCCAAGGCTGGAAATTATTTTATTGTTTCTGGAGTGCCTTTTAACTTTGATTTTATTGATACAATCACTCTTCCTTTAATCAGTAAAATAGGTTTTATCCCGGAATATTTCGTAGCTTTCCTGGGAATTTTACTTTTAATCTTTAGCCTTAAGAAAATGCCTGTTTTTATGCTCAAATTATGGGGTGAAGATACTATTAGAAAAAGGATTAACTATTATTTTAATAAAAAACATCGCGCTTTTTTAATAGGATTAATCATCGCCCTCGTTTTAACCTCTACAAGCATAACCATTACGCTTCTTATCCCCTTAGTGGTCTCCAGACTAATAAACCTAAAAAAAGTCATTCCATATATAATTGGAACTAATCTTGGCGGCATCATGGATGCAGTCATTGGCTGTTTGGTTATAGGTCAAACATCGTTGCCTGCAATTTTAACTTATGTTTCATTTAGTCTTATTGGTTTGTTGTGGCTCTTTAATACCTCTTTAATGTTCAGATTGACTAAATTAGTATCTAAAAGAATAATTCGCGTATCAAAGAAAAGGGCTATTTTATTTGTGCTCTTCTTTATTTTATTGGCGCTTATTTTAAGGTTTGTCTAACTTTAAAGTGGTAAGAAGAGTATATAAATATCAAAAACTTAAATAAAACATCGGTTGTCCTGAAAAGGATGTGACTACCAAAGCCTCTGTTTGGCATTCAGCTATTAATAGGGAGAAAGGACTATAACTCTCCTTACGAAATCTGTGCCTTTTAAGCTATGCCCGGTAGCACGGAGGAGATAACCTTTAAAATACGCTGATAGGTTAAGATTGATTTCAGCAGGTGTTTAAGGCACTTCCTTCCACCGAGTCCTAATCATAAAATGGCAAAAAAGAAAAAAGCAAAAAAAACAGGTGGAAGATATGCAAACAAAAAAAGCAAGCTTTCTAAAGTAAAAAAGCTAATTAAGCTGGCATTATCTAGAAAAAGCAAGAAAAAGATTTCTAAAAAGAAAAAAAGATAAAGATACCTCGCCTAATTTTGTTATATAAACCAAAATCTTAAAAAGAATCCTTTCTAAGCATAAACAATAGAATTCAAGGAAGAATCTCGTAGGTGCTTTAACAGGAAAGTAACTTCAATATCCTCTCGTTTACACCCGCTCTCAAATTTTACGAGGGAATTATTTTTGTTAGGATGAGTCGGTTGGGGCGATTCGACTTGTAAGATTTTTATTGAGATTATAATAATGGAATTGTAATCTTTTTCCTAGCCTTAAATCTTACTATTTCCTTATAGCCTGCTTGCTTTGCAAGTTCGTAACCTTGTTTTAGATACTGACCTATCTCTCCAGATTTATGAGAATCTCCACCTATTGTTAATGGAATTTTCTGCTTCTCGGCTTCTTTTAGTATCCATAGATTGGGATATTGAATTTGAACAGATTTAGCAAATCCTCTTAAATTGATTTCAATAGCCATTCCTGATTTTGCAAGTTCTTTAAGTGTTGTAATAACTTCTTTTTTGTAAAAATCAGAGTTTTCTGAAAATATTTTTTCATTAGTGTTATATCGTTTTATATAATCGAAATGACCAACAGCATCATACATTTTAGATTTGATCATTAGCCTTAGCTGGTTATAATATTCATGAATAAGATTCTCTACAGAACCAAACTTTTCAGCAATCTGCATAAATTGCTCATCTTTCCCATCTCCAAAATCAAAAGCATAGTAACTGTCATTTAACGGAAGAAAATGAACCGAGCCCAGAACATAATCAAATTTATTTTTAGCGATTTCAGATTTTAACCATTCCTGGTGTTTTTCATACCAATCAAGTTCCACGCCAAAAGAAATATCTATTTTGTTGTTATATGCTTTCTGTAGCCTTTTAACTTCTGCAATGTATTCTTTAGAAAAGAATTTATCTCTTGACCAGATAGTAGCATTATCCTTGGGGTTTTTATAATGATCCGTAAAACATATAAAGTCTATATTAGCGTCGATTGCTTCTTTAACTACCTCTTCTGGACTTACTTTTCCATCGGAGCCAGTAGAATGTACATGGAAATTAATTTTGATTTGAGTTTTATTCATTTTTAATCATAATTTAGTACCTTTAAATAATTATTTTTTAGCCTTTTTCCATAAATGCTCGAAAAATCTTACATAGGTTTCATAAATATCTTTTGAACGAATTAATATTCCTGTTGGTTCTTCACCTTTCCAGGTGATTATTGCAACCTTATTATTCAATATCTGCGTATTTGGGGGAAGAGGAAAATTGAGATATCTCGCATAATTGATTGCTGAAACCCCCGCTAGGCTTCTTGTTTTCTCAGCAAACAATCCTTTTGTCTTAAGCTTTTTCCCTTTTGTTATTGGCTTTAACAAGTCATATACTTTATCTCTTGCTAATTTGTATTCTTCAATATCTTCTATAGAAAAAAATCTGTATATATCTCCTTTATTAGTATCTTTTAATAATTCTGAAAGAAGAGTCTTTATTCCTCTTACAGATTTGTAAAACTCTACGCTTTCTATCTCGCCAGGCATAAAATGCTTTAGTTCTGGAAGAACATTGAGATATTCTTCTTTCTTCGTGTCAAGATAGTCGGCTATTGCTTCAGGAGAAGCAGCCTTGTAGTATTTTATCTCTCCTTTCTTAATATATGAAACCAGGCCCTTGTCAATAAGCCCATTAATAGCATTATACACTGCAGAGCTTTGAAGGCCTACTTTGGCAATAATCGCCCCTGCTTTGCTTTCTCCAAGCTGAAGCATTTTCAAAAATACAGCTATTTCGTTCTTTGATAGTCCAATCCCTTCAAGCACTCTTGTATCCATATATTTTAAGAGATTTAAGACTTTATAATCCTTCCTATTTTACTCACCAAATTTAGTGAGCATTTTATTAAATACGGCTTTTTCTTGAGTTTTTTACAAATAAATAAAAAAATAAACACAAAACAAAATGGCAACAATACAAAACCTCAGAAGAATTGCAATAACCGGAGGACCCTGCTCCGGAAAATCTACCCTCCTCGAAATTCTCAAACAAAAAGGATTTCAAGTAGTTCCAGAAGCAGCAAGAGAAGTAATAGAACAAGAAAAAGCTAGAGATTCTGACTGCCTACCTTGGAAAAACCTTCAAAAATTCCAGAATAAACTCTCCCAAACTCAATTTGAACTAGAAGAACAATACCAAAACGGATTAATCTTCTCTGACAGAAGCGTTATAGATGGACATGCTTATTCCATCCTAGACGGAATTATTATTCCAGGAATAATTCAAACAGTTTCAAGAAACCGATATGAACAAATTTTCCTCCTTGATTTACTTCCTATATACCGATCAGATTCAGCAAGAACAGAATCACCTGAAAAAGCTAGAGAAATACAAAGACAACTTTTAGAATCTTACCATCAATTTGATTACAATCCTATTGCTGTTCCTTTTCTTACTCCAGAACAAAGAGCCGATCTTATTCTTAATCATCTCGGGGGTAAAAAACTATGATAAAAGAATTAAATGAACGATTAGGATTTAAACTTAGAGAAGTACCTAAATTTGGAAATTGTAAGAGTTACAGTGGAAATGATGTCATCTCTACCTTGCCTACCTTTTACGCAAGAAGTCAATATGGTATATCCTTTAGTTTAGGTATTGTTCTTGGCTATGAAGAGGATGGTGAAATTTTTCCTTCATTCGTTTCTACTGTAAAAGACAGTCAGCAACAAGTAAATTATGTATATGAAGTTGAAGCAATTTTAGATTCTGCCTTCTTATGTGCAAGAGCACTCAATCCAAAGATAGAAACCTGGAATGATAAAAGAAGAAGCTATTGTAAAATTGAATTGGATAATATAGACTTCTTAAATACTACAAAAAATGTAGCTGGTTGTTGTCGATTCAATCGTTGGAAAACTCCTTCTTGGTTAATAAAAGATACTTTTCATCATCTAGAGACTATCCTGACTTTTGAGAAAACCGGAAGTTACAACTCTCCGAATAAAGGATTACAATATGAACTTCCCAAGTTTATAAAAGATTTATATCATCTTGAACTAAGGCCTCTTCTTGTTCGTCCTAATTCTAGAGATAATAATGAAAGGAGGTGCGAATGAACATGACTAAAGGAATGTATCCATCAGTAACTGTGGCGGGTTTTGATGTAAGTTTAATAGGAGAGGAATATAATATTTCAGCATCCACAAAAATTTTGGAATCAAGTGGATATAATATTGCCCCTGGAAAAATAATCGCCCTTACTAGAATACGCGACCGAGAACAAAGTTTGGGATGTTCTTATTGGTTGGAAGAATTTGGAGGAGCTATAAGAGAAGGATTCATCTATGTCCCTAGAGAAGGAATATTTTTGACAAAGGTGTCCCCCCTTATTTCTGATTTTATTAGAGCGGAAGAATGCTCCAAAAGAAATGAACCCTTTTATCTGAATGATAAAGAATTAGATAAAGCTTTAGCGAATTCCACTAAGATAACCCGTATTCAAAGGGATTCTAAGAGCTACCTTATTCCAAGCAAAAGATTGGGAGAAGACGAAATTACTGCAACTTTATTTGGGAAAGTGGCTAAAAAATATGGTAGATATCTCGAAGATAAAGGTATAGAAGATATGTCTGTTAATTTTTCAGTTTCACCTGAAAATCTTGATAAAAGAAATAGACCCTTCGCAACACAGCTATATCTAAATGCAATTTTCTATAGAGAGTATACCTATGATGATGAAACTCATGAGGTTGATAAGATGATAATACACGATTACAATTCAAAGATTACTGATGGGATATGCCCTCAAGGAATTTTTGTTTCTCGTTTATCGGAGGGGAGGAAAAAGAAAATATATGGGGAGATACTCCGAAAATTCAGGGCGGGAACTTTGTCCCCTAATAGACTGGATTCAGTACTTAGATACTTGGAGAATTAAAACAAAGATTAGTTTTTTATTTTAAAAGAGGTGTTTTCTTTTTTTTATAAACCAAAATCTTAAAAAGAATCCTTTCTAAGCATAAACAATAGAATTCAAGGAAGAATCTCGTAGGTGCTTTTACAGAAAAGTAACTTCAATACACTCTCGTTTACACCCGCTCTCAAATTTTACGAGGGAATTAGCCTTGTGAGGGCGAATCGGGAAAGCGAGCAGGCCGATATATTTTTATAGGTGAGACCTAAGTTTAATTTTTGATTATTCAAAAATCATAAAATTAATTTATATTCTGAAGAACATATTTGTTTAAAAATTTAAATTATCTAAATGCATAATGCGACTTAAAATAGCAGACCCAAAAGAATTGCATAGTATTCTTGAAAAAGCATATCTTCTTGAAGAAGCCTCTGTTCTGGAAGTAGAGGGAGAAGGGTGGCGCCATAGTACTGAAGAAAAAAAAACTCTTGAAAATCTGAAAAAAAATACAGGCTATGATTTTCATTCAATAGGGCTTCCGCATCCGCTTGATGAAATTAGTGTTGAATTTCAAAGAGCAGGCAAATATTATTATGGAATTGCATCATTATCCGTAAGAAATCAGAGAGCATTTCGCTCTCTTTCATCAAAACTTGAAAAAACTCTTGCTAAAAAAGGACTTCTATTTTTCCCAACAACATCTTATGGCTCGGGCCATATCTGTAATGAAGAAAAAATACCTCTTTTCAGCATTTTGGAAACAAATTCAAAAACACATGAAATTGGATTCGGAGTATATGGCTCTATCCCAAGAGAATTTAGAGATTTTGACAATTTTTTAAACGATATAAGCCATTTTGAATCAATTATCAATCTTTATGTCGGCCAATGCCGCGGAATCGACAATCCTGAAAAAACACCAACAAATCCAACACTCTATTTTGTATAAACTTCCGAAAAATCAATCATCAAGGCTTCTAGCAAACCTTGCAATGCGCTCATGCGCCTCAAGCTCTGTTACGGGAAATAAATACTCAACAATATCTCCAATAACATCTCCTGCTAAATAAAAATATCTTGTTGCCGGATGAATATCTTTATAATCGCTTAATCTTCTGTTTTCCATTCTTTTTTCAATTTCTGCTCTTATTTCAGCATATCTTATAGCCATTACAGCATTTCTAGGCATGCCTTGATTGATAAGATAATTGTCTCTATCAATATCTCTTAGTTCAGTCTTTCCGTTTGGAAGTTTTCTTTCTGCCATCAAGGATATAAAAAAACATGGCTTATAAACCTTATTATTTACTACTGCTTAATAATCTCAAAAACATCTTCAAAACATCACAATAATGCTTAAAAGGGTGTTTTTAGGCTATATACCGTGGAACAAATGGGCGAAAAATCAAACAGAAATATAACTCCTCAGGAAGCAGAATCACTTGTTGATTATATTGTCATTCCTAATATGGTTGATAGAACAACTGAGAAAGACCAATTTAGAAGCGAGCTAATAAAATCTCTCACAGACATAGACCTTCCTGAATATAACCTTGCTTCAAGAACTTCTTTCTTTGACTGGAAGCTCGCCCATCGAAAAGGAAAATACAGAGGCTGGTATTTTCATATAAGAAGAGTTATATCCAACAAAAATATAGAATATGATGCTAATGCCCACCATTTAAAGCGAAGGCATTTTAGCTCTGATATTATTCTCAAAAACATGCAGGCTAATAAAGATGTTGCAGAAATCCTTGCAAAAAGAGCAGCAGTTGCCACTGATTTGACAAAAAAATTGCGAGACTATAAGAATGCCACGAGCGAAGAATATAAATCTGCAGAAAGAGAAATATTTCTTAATAGCTATTCTCTTCTCGGGCATTTTGGCCAGGCTATTTGTCCAAACCCCCTTAGAATTCCAAGAATTTTTGTTTACAACCCAACAAAAGATGAAAAAACCTCTCTGCACGATTTTGAAAGAGCAGAAATAATTGAAAAAAATTAAAATATTTTTATTCTGAAACTATTGTACTCCTTCAATTTTAAGGATTTATCTTTTCCAAAATACGTTCTTTCCTTATTCTTTGCACAAAAGACCTACCGTGTTCATAACCTGTTCGTTTAAGCTTTTCCTCATAAGCTCTTTCATTCTTAATAATTTCTGTGCTTTCCAAATAAAAAGGCGGATTGCTCGAGCAGTTATAAACCCAAACAGGATTTCTCTCTACAGCCTGCAGAATTTCTGAAAATTTTCCTGATTCCATAAAATAAGCAAGTCCTGCCCTAAGAATTTTTTCCAAATCGCCGTCACCAGTTATTACTCCACACCCAACATCTCTTTCTGCGGAGAGGTATAGGGAAGAGGCTATAATTTCTTCATCAGTTTTTTTATTATCTCTTATTAATGCTGTTCTGTTTTCATCTTCAGACAAGTAAGATTTATTTTTAAGCTTCATAATCGTTGCAAGCTGCACAAGAGTGCGGTTAAGCTGATTAAATTGCTCGGTATTTGGATTGGGAAATGAATGGTCTTTTGCAAATTGAAGAAGGTTTTTATACCAAGTTTCAACAGTTCTATAAGCTCTTCTGTTTTGTTCATTTTTATCATCTATTCTTCTAGGCTTGTGTTTTTCAAATTTTTTGAAATGAAATTGCAGAACGCTATGAAATTCTTTAAATTCTCCAATAACTTTTGGAATAAATAACGGCGTTCCCCTCTCGATTTCATTTCCCTCACATTCATATAATTGGTCTACTAATGCTTTGCATTTTTCTGCTTGAAAATCTAGCACTTCTTTATTAAGCTGTTCATA
>Ga0172375_10001253_pt1 | contig 41032 bp, 36 predicted proteins | sample LakKiv1m_FD_114537 | JGI IMG/M metagenome (GOLD analysis project Ga0172375, IMG submission 114537) | Freshwater microbial communities from Kabuno Bay, South-Kivu, Congo - kab_092012_11.1m | ecosystem: Environmental > Aquatic > Freshwater > Lake | place: Democratic Republic of the Congo... | reverse complement strand
TGAAGAGGCCCTTCCTTAGTACGAGAGGACCGGGAAGGACGAAGCTCTAGTGTACCTGCTGTTCTACCAAGGGCATTGCAGGGTAGCTACCTTCGGTTAAGATAAGCGCTGAAAGCATCTAAGCGCGAAGCTGTCTCTGAGATTAGGTTTCATAGACTGGTTAGAGAATATAACCTTGATAGGCCGTATGTGTAAGTCCAGTAATGGATTGAGCAGAGCGGTACTAATATGTCATTTGATTTTCCCACACTTTTATTTTTAAGAAAATTTGAATCTTTACCTAACACGTTAAATTACAATGGTACCCATTAGTGGCTTCGGCTATAAATGGGGTCTATATAAAAAACACCATTGTTCTGGTGGTTTGAGCGGAGGGGTCACACCTGATCCCATCCCGAACTCAGCAGTTAAGCCCTCCAGCGCCGATGATACTTGGGCCTGAGCCCTGGGAAAGTAGGTCGCCGCCAGAACAATGGTGTTTTTTAATTGGCGAAAAGCCTGTTATAATATGTTTGTAACTCTAAAAATATGCCTTTAATTAAATCCATCTCCGGTATCCGCGGCACGATTGGCGGCGTTTCGGGAGACAACTTAAGCCCGCAAGATATTATCCGTTTCACTACGGCTTATGTTTTATTTATTAAGCAAAATAACCCTAATATTAAAGTAAAAGTAGTAATTGGCCGCGATTCACGAGTCTCTGGCGAAATGATTAAAGATTTAGTCGTCGGCGCTTTAATAAGCCAAGGCGCTAATGTAGTTGATTTAGGTCTAGCTTCCACGCCGACTGTGGAAATGGCGGTCACGAGCCAAAAGGCGCAGGGCGGCATAATAATTTCCGCTAGCCACAACCCCCAAGGTTGGAATGCTTTAAAGTTAGTAGACGAACAAGGGGAATTTTTAACTAAAATAGTTGGCGAGAAAGTTTTAGCTTTAGCTGAACAAGCTAATTTTAATTACGTGTCTGAAGATGAGTTGGGTTTTTATATTCTTAATCCATTTTTATCTCAGGATCATTTAAAAACTATTTTAAATTTAGAATTAGTTGATAAAGATTTGATCGCCAGCAAAAATTTTAAAATCGTCGTTGACGGAATAAACTCAGTCGGTGGGATGATTGTTCCGGAACTTCTGAAGATGTTGGGCGTTAAAAATATTATTGAATTAAATTGCGAGCCAAATGGCTTATTCGCGCACAAACCCGAACCCTTGGCCGAGAATTTAACGCAAATCATGGATAAAGTAAAAAAGGAAAAGGCAGATTTAGGAATTGTGGTTGACCCGGATGTTGATCGTTTAGCTTTTATTATGGAAAATGGCGAAATGTTGAGCGAGGAATACACTTTAGTGGCAATAGCGAATTATGTTTTAGAAAATTTTTCACTTATTGATAGTGCTAACCCGGATAAATATACAAAGAATACAGTTTCTAACCTCTCCTCCTCTCGCGCCCTCAAAGATATCACCGAAAAACACGGCGGTCGATATGAAGCGGCGGCAGTCGGCGAGGTGAATGTCGTTACGAAGATGAAAGAATTAAGATCAGTTATTGGCGGCGAAGGAAACGGCGGGATTGTTTTTCCCGAACTCCACTCCGGCCGCGACGCTTTAGTGGGCATTGCTTTATTTCTAAGTTATTTGGCTAAGAAAAATAAGACAATGTCGGAAATGTATCAGGAGTTGCCGCAGTATTCTATGGTCAAGGATAGAATTGAATTAACACCCAATATTAATTTACCCGCTATTTTAGAACAGATTAAGCAAAAATATTCTCAGGAAAAAATCACGGATATTGATGGCGTCAGGATTGATTGGCTGGATTCTTGGGTTCATTTGCGCGGTTCAAACACTGAGCCGATTATCAGAGTTTATGCCGAGGCTAGGACTTTAGATCTGGCCGAAACCAAGGTTAAGGAAATAAAAGCAATTATTTTAGCCTATATTAAGTAAAATACTAAAATAAAGACGTTTAAATATTTGGTTGCTTCTACACTTAAAAGATGATAAAATATAAGGGAAATTCCGAGTGGATTTCCCTTATTATTAACTACCAATTTAGCTTGCTAAATTAGAAAAACTAGCTATGACTCGTATTATTATCCTCGCTGCTGGCAAGGGGACAAGAATGGATTCAGAATTACCAAAAGTGTTGGTGCCGCTTAAAGGTCGTCCCATGATTAAATATTTAATGGACTCAGTCGTGGCTTCAGGCGTTGACCCTAAGCCCTTAATTGTTGTTTCTCCTGATAATAAAGAGATTATTTCTCAAGAACTGGCTGATTATCAGCTAGAATATTTAATTCAAGACAAACAACTCGGTACCGGTCATGCGGTTTCTTGTGCGACTGATTATCTTGGCGAAGGAGCTGACAATGTTTTAGTTCTCTATGGTGATCAGCCATTTCTAAAATGTGATTCAATTAAGAAGTTTGCTACTTTAAAACAGGACGCTCTTACTATCATGTCAACGCTGCTAGAGGATTTTAATGATTGGCGTCAGAATTTTTATCATCTCGGTCGGATTATCCGTGATGCTAAGGGTAATGTGCAAAAGATTCGGGAGTTTAAAGACGCTAATGACGAAGAAAAGTTGGTAACAGAAATCAATCTTGGTTTTATGTGTTTTAATAATGATTGGCTGCTAAAGAATCTTGATAAACTTAAGAATGATAACAACCAGCAAGAATATTATTTAACTGATTTAGTTAAAATCGCTTTTAACGAGGGGCGCGTAATCGGATCTATTTTAATTGAATCACATGAAGCTTTAGGAATTAACAGCGTTAAAGATTTAAATGTTGCCGAAAGCTTATTAAGTTAGTTTTTTAAAAAAAAGGGCGACCAGGCAGCCGCCCCCGTAAAAGGGAAAAGATTTTTTAAATTATTTCTTTATTGCGCGAAGGAAAGATCCAGAAAATTTTTCGGTTCCCATCTTTACTGGTGCTTAAAGAAGAAACTCCATCGTGGAAGATAAGCGGATGGTCATCTTCATTTCCCAGAATTTTTGAACCTAAAAGATTGATTTGGTTCTTGGCTAGAATTTTGCTATGTAGGGTCAATGATAATCCCTCCTCGATATTCAGAGGAACCTTATTAGCCTGGTTAATTATTTTTCTCACTCCGGGCAGCATCTCACCCTTAGTTCTTTTGCTGATATCGACCATAAAAATGTAATACGGTTTTTCCGACTGAAAGGTTTGATCGGCTATTGTTTCTGAGCCGGTTAATAAAGAAATTCCTAATAAATTCAGTTGCTCAGCCAAAGATAAACAGTGGCGGGGAATAATCGGTAGGAAAATAATCGTTTTTTTTCGATATCCCAGTTGTCCTAGATTTTTTGCTTCTCTAAGAACCCCAGCCTTCTTGCTACTTAATTGTTTAATAATTTCTTCGGGCACGCCCTTAGCCCGTAAGGTTCTCAGCTGAGCGGCGAAAAGAATCGGCAGAGAACTGATAATTTTTTCCTTGCGACGTTCTTGTCGTTCTTTGGTCTCGCGGCTGATTTCGTCAATAATTTCTTCAGCTTCAGTCATTAATAGCTTGCTTAATTTTTTAGCAAGTTTACTGACAATTTCGTTTTTTTTTATTTTTTTCAGGGAGTTCACTTTTTCCTCCTTTTTAATGAACTGGTTGCCACAAAATCTCTGTGGTAGAGTGCTAGTTTAGGGAACAAATTATTATAAGTTATAAAATAATTTTGGTCAAGATTAAGATATGCAGCAAATTTTAGATTTACATATTCATTCTCGCTATTCTCGGGCTTGCTCGCCGCAACTAACGCTCGCCAATATCGAAAAAACTTGTCGGCTCAAAGGGGTTAATGTCATCGCGACCGGTGATTTTACTTATCCGGCTTGGTTTGAAGCGATTAAAAATGAGCTGATTGAAATCGCGCCCCGCGCCGGGCTGTATAAACTAAAAAGTGCTAAAGATGATCAGGTAAAATTTATTTTATCGACCGAAGTAGCCCTAATTTATAAAGATGCGGATAAAGTCAGACGAATTCATCTAGTAATCCATGCCCCGAATATCTCGGCCGCTGAAAAACTAAACCAGCAACTAGATAAGAAATATAATATTCGTTCGGATGGCCGGCCGATTTTAGGTATTAAGGCTCCCGAGCTTGTCAGGCTGCTTTTAAAAATTGATTCGCAATTTTTAATTTATCCCGCGCATATCTGGACGCCGTGGTTTTCAGTTTTTGGCTCTAAGTCCGGCTTTGATACCCTAGAAGAATGTTTCCAGGATCAAACTAAGCATATCTACGCTTATGAAACCGGACTGTCCAGCGATCCAGAAATGAATTGGCGTCTTGCAGCGCTTGATAATTTAACGCTTTTATCAAATTCTGATGCCCACAGCTTAAATAATATCGCTCGCGAAGCCAACGTGATGGAAATAGCTGTCCCGGTAACTTATCAGAAAATCTATGACCAAATAAAAAATAAAACCGGAATGAAATTCACGATTGAATTCTATCCCGAAGAAGGAATGTATCATTTTGACGGCCATCGCGATTGTCAGTTCAGTTGTTCGCCGGCGGAAAGTAAAAAATTAAAAAATACTTGTCCGAAATGTAAAAAACCACTTATCATCGGTGTCTTGAATCGAGTCGAAGAATTAGCGGATCGTCCGCTTGGGTTTTGTCCGCCTCAAGCCGCTCCCTTTAAAAAATTAGTAGAATTAGATAAAATAATAGCAGAGGCTTTAAATATAAAAAGCCGACATTCAGTCGCCGTTCAAAAACAATATCAAAGACTAATTACTGAATTTGGTTCAGAATTAGAAATTTTGTTGAAGCTTGATTTATCTAAAGTTAGTCAAGAAATAGATTTTAGAATTATTGAAGGAATCAGACGAGTAAGAGCTGGGGAATTATTAATCAAGCCTGGTTTTGATGGGCAATATGGAGAAATAAATATCTTTTCAGAAAACAATCGTCCTAGCCGCCAAAAGAAATTATTATAAAAATATATGGCTAATATTCGAAGTTCAATCTCTACCTTTCTCATGATTCTGGCTTTTGTTGTTCTCGCGGCCCTAGCATCAGTTAATTATGGTGCTAATGAAGCCCAAAAAGAAAAATTAACTGAAAATGCCTGGTATCAGAAGTCTAAAAACTATTTAGAAACCGCCTTAACCGCTTCGACGATGTTGGCTGATTTTAATTTAAACAAGAATTTGGGTTATGGCCAAAAAATAAAAGATGAATTAGCGACTCTTAGTTGGCAAAATATTTCTTTAGGAACTTCTAGCCCAGACAATGAGCCAGCCGCCAACGATAGTGAACCGCTGGACAGCAATAATGAAGAAAGTGTCCCTATTTTAGAAGCTAATGGAGAGTTTAGTCAGGATAATATCCCTAACCAAGAAAGTCCTTCGGAAAATACTGAAAATAATTCCAGTTTTTGGTCGGATTTAGGTAGGCGTTTAAAAAAAGAATGGCAAACCAGTAGCCCTGATGAAATGAATACTAATTTTAATAATTTTTTTACTTATCAGCAGACAGCGACTGGCGCGGACATGATTTTTAAGACAAAAAACGGTAACGAATATAAATTACCGTTGCCATTCAAATTTTTAGGGGAATAATAATTTAACTAGATTTTACTTTTTGATAATGATTTTTTAGCGAATTTTTAAGGGGGATTATGCTATAATGAGTTTAATAATAATTAAGATAAAATTTTATGAAAAGTGAGAAAGAGAAAAAAAATATTCAAGAACGGGGTGATAATAAAAATCAACGTTCCGATGCCGCCTTAAGCGCGATCGAGCAAATTAGAAGTCGTTTCGGAGAAGGCGCGATAATGAAATTCGGCGATATGCCAAAAACTAATGTGGACGCGGTTTCGACCGGCTGTTTGTCGCTTGATCTCGCGACTGGCGTCGGGGGTGTTCCGCGCGGCCGAATAATTGAGATTTTCGGTCCAGAATCATCAGGGAAAACCACTTTAGCCCAGCATATCGTTGCTGAAGTTCAGAAAGCCGGGGGAATTGCCGCCTTTGTTGACGCTGAACACGCGCTTGATCCAGAATATGCTGCGAAAATCGGTGTTAATGTTAAAGAAATGTTATTATCCCAGCCCGATAGTGGGGAACAGGCTTTAGAAATCGTCGAAACTTTGGTGCGCTCTAATGCGGTTGATGTTGTCGTGGTTGATAGTGTGGCGGCTTTAGTTCCGCAAAAAGAAATTGAAGGTGATATGGGGGATCAACATATGGGTTTGCAAGCCAGATTAATGAGTCAAGCGCTTAGAAAATTAACCGCGGTCATTGCTAAAACTAAAACGGTTGTTATTTTTATCAACCAGATTAGGAATAAAATTGGCGTTTTCTTTGGCAATCCGGAAACCACCACTGGCGGAAATGCTTTGAAGTTTTATTGTTCGGTGAGAATTGAAGTTCGTCGAGCCGCACAAATAAAACAAGGCGAAAAAATTATTGGCAACCGCGTTAAAGTAAAAGTGGTTAAAAATAAAGTTGCGGCGCCATTTCGAACTTGTGAATTCGATATAATGTATAATGAAGGAATTTCCGTTGCCGGTGATTTAATTGATTTGGGTGTTGAGCAAGGAGTTGTTAAAAAGAACGGAAATTCTTATTCTTTCGGTGAAGTAAAACTAGGTACTGGTCGTGAAACCGCTAAAAAAACTATTAAAGATGATAAAAAATTGTCAGCGGAAATAAAGAAAGCTATTCTCGCCGAAGTTAAGAGTAAAGAAATTGAAGAAAATAAAAAATAAAAATAAAAATCACCCCGGTCTCTTGGTTTCCGGGGTGATTTTTAAAGAGTTTATGAAAAAAACTTTTGTTTTGTCGCTCGGCGGCTCGTTGATTGTTACTAAGGAAGGCGTCGATGTAAAGTTTTTAAAAAAATTTAGAACTTTTATTTTAAAACAAATTAAAAAAGGGCAGAGATTTTATTTGGTAGTCGGTGGGGGAGTCACGGCGCGTAATTATATTAAGGCAGCTTTGAAAACTGTTAAAGTTAGTCAGGCTGATCGCGATTGGGTCGGAATTAGCGCGACGCGCCTGAATGCGCAATTAATTAGAGTGTCTTTCGGCACCCAAGCTCACCCGGAGATAATCACTGACCCGACGCAAAAAATCAAAACCAGTAAAAAAATAGTAATCGGCGCGGGTTATCGGCCGGGTTGGTCAACTGATTATTGCGCGATTTTATTAGCTAAGCATAATCAAGCTAAAACGGTTATTAATTTATCGAATATTGATTATGCGTACGATAAAGATCCGCGGCGGTTTCCGGAAGCAAAAAAAATAGTTCAGACTTCTTGGAATGATTTTCGGAAAATTGTTGGCGATAAATGGGTGCCAGGGTTAAACGTTCCTTTCGATCCGGTCGCTTCGCGCGAAGCCGCTAAAAATAAACTCAAGGTTATAATTTTAAACGGGAAAAATTTGAAAAATCTGAAGAATTGTTTGGCCGCTAAGAAGTTTCAAGGGACGACGATTACTTGAATTTATTAAAATTAAACAAAAAAAACCCAGCTGAGGCCGGGTTTTTGGTTGGCAGTTTTTAAGTTTACAACTGCCCGACAATTTTTTCAATCTCGGTGGCAATTTCATTAATTTTTCGACTGCCATTGACAGTCACAATCTTACCCTGATCAGTATAATAATCAATCAGCGGTTTAGTTTGCTCATCGTAAACAGCGCTCCGCGCTTTGATAGTTTCCTCGTTGTCATCCTGCCGGCCTTCAAGTCTAGCCCGTTTCAGCAAGCGCTCCATCATTTCTTCACTGCTGATATCCAGGATAATCACTAAGTTTAGGGGGCAATTTTTTTGTTTCAGCATTTTGTCAAGCGCCAGCGCTTGCTTAGCAGTTCGCGGGAAGCCATCGAAAATAAAGCCAGCCGTACCAGGATTGGTGATTAATTGCTTCTTAATCATTTCGATGATTAAATCATCAGAAACAAGTTGGCCGCTTAATTGGATATCTTTAATTTTTTGGCCCAAAGCACTGCCGCTTGCTACTTCTTGGCGCAGCAGGTCGCCGCTTGAGAGGTGAGTGAGGCTAAATTTCTTAGCCAAGAGTTCAGCCTGGGTTCCTTTACCGGCACCGGGGCGAGCGAGAAAAAGAAGGTTGATCATAATTGGTGTTTTTTGGTGATTAATTGGTGATTAATAAGAACAAAATAATTATAGCGAAAATATTGATTTTAGCAAATAATTAGCAGATAAACTGGTTGTTAATTAAAAACAGACCCTAAAGCCTGTTTTTTTGCCTCTTGGGAATATAAAATTTATTTATTTTTATCACGTTCAAAGAGATCATCACCATGCTCATTTAATTCTTGCTTAAGAGGGATTCGATTGCCATTAGCGTCTGTATACCAGTCAGTCCCGCGGTAACGCTGTTCGGGATTAGATAGTTTATTTCCGGTCAACCCCTTAACATTAGTAGCCGGCAAATCAGTTTCTTCTTGGCCCTCTTTTTCTTTTTTTAAATTTTTATCAACTCGGCCGATGATCTTATTAATATCTGATTCAAATTTATTAAAGATGTTGTTCATATGACTAACTTATTGGTGCGCCGTGCAGGATTCGAACCTGCGACCATCTCCTTAAGAGGGAGCTGCTCTACCAACTGAGCTAACAGCGCGTAAGACCCAAGGGGGCACGATATTAAATTAACTGTGGCGGGGGCGGGGCTCGAACCCGCGACCTTAGCGTTATGAGTGCTACGCTCTAACCAGCTGAGCTACCCAGCCCTTTGGCTAATAGCTAGCCAATAGTAAAATGTGCGCCCGGCAGGATTCGAACCCACAACCCCTTGGTCCGAAGCCAAGTGCTCTATCCAGTTGAGCTACGAGCGCCACAAAACGCCCTTGGTCTCAAGAATATTGAGTCCTAAAATGGGCGCTTCTAAATTATCTTTTTCCTTTTAAAGCTTGTTTGAGGTGATAACCAGTTTTAAACTTAGCTACCTTAACTGCCGGAATAGTGATTCTTTCGTTTGGTTTCTGAGGATTAACACCACCACGAGCGTAACGAACGCGAGCCAAGAAAGTCCCGAAGCCGGCTAAAGTGACTTCATGGTCATTCTTTAACTCTTCAATAATCGTGTCGGTTAAGACGTCGATCATTTTTTCCGCCTGCTTTTTGTTTAGCCCTTCGACATCGTGATAAATTTTGTCGATGAGTTGTGCTTTGTTCATATTTTTATATGTTTAGCTTATTTGCTAACTAATTGAACAATTTAGGGGTTATCTGGCGTATTCTGTGACCCGCATTTCACGGATAACGTTTACTTTTATCTCCCCTGGGTATTTTAACTCATTTTCTATCTTTTTTGCAATATCTCTAGCCAAATTATAGGCTTTAAGGTCATCAATGGTGTTTGGCTCGACAAAGACGCGAACTTCACGACCGGCTTGAATAGCATAGACTTTTTCGATACCCTCGAAGGTTAAAGCGATCTTTTCCAGCTCTTCTAGGCGTTGCAAGTAGTTCTCGTAACTGTCATTTCTCGCTCCAGGGCGAGCGGAAGAGATAGCGTCAGCGACTTTAACAATCACGGAAATCAAACTAGCTGGTTTGTCATCGTGATGAGTCTCAATTGGAGCAATAATTTCCGCCGGTAGATTGAATTTCTTAGCAATATCACGACCAATTTCAGTGTGATTGCCTTGAACTTCATGATCAACCGCTTTACCGATATCATGGAGTAGCCCGCCTTTTTTAGCGAGAGTAAGATCGGCGCCTAATTCTTCAGCGAGCATCGCTGAGAGATGAGCGACCTCAATTGAATGGCGTAAAGCATTTTGGCCGTAACTCGTGCGGTATTTTAAACGGCCTAAAATTTGGACTAACTTCGGATCGAAACCAGTTACGCCAACTTCATACATCGCTTCTTCACCGGCTTTTTTAATATCTAAGGCGATATCTTTTTTAGCATTTTCTACGGCGTCCTCAATCTTCGTGGGATGAATCCGGCCGTCTTTAATTAAATAATCTAGAGTTTTTTTGGCAATATGGCGACGAATCAAGGAGAATCCGGAAACTGTAATGGCATTCGGGGTGTCATCAACAATAATTTCCACGCCAGTCATCTGTTCAATCGCTTTAATATTGCGGCCTTCGCGACCGATAATTCGGCCCTTCATTTCATCGTTCGGTAAATCAATTGTCGTCGTGGTTAATTCGACAGTATAGTTAGAAACTAAACGTTGCATGGCTAAAGCCATAATATCCTTAGCCTTGTCATTAATAGTTTCTTCGGATTCATTTTCTAGTTTTTTAATTCTCACCATTAAATCTTCGGCGACTTTTTCTTCCACGCTTTTAAGTAAGATATTTTTAGCATCCTCTTGGGTCAGTCCGGAGATTTTTTCTAATTTAGCGGCTTGTTCTTCTTTTATACTTTTAATTTTTTCTTTAATTTCCTGAACTTCATTAACCTTGTCGTATAATTTTTGTTGCTTATCTTGCAAATCTAAAAGTTTTTGCGAGAAAGCTGTTTCTCGTTGTTCTAATCTTTTTTGTAATTGGTTAATATCATTGCGGCGCGTCGCTTCTTCCTTCTTTGACTCATCAATAATGTGCAAAGCTTTGTCCTGAGCTTTAAGGAGTAGTTCTTTTTCTTTAAGCTTGGCTTCGTTGATGATTTTTTCCGCCTTTTCGCCCGCTCGATTAGTTTTTGATTTGACTAAGAATTGATAAGCGAAGAACCCAATAAAAAAACCACCTGCAGCCAAGACCAGATACAAAACATAACCTAGATAATTCATATTATTCGGAGCTGTCTTTAGGAAAAGAGGTGGCAAAAAAAGAAAATATTAAATTTTGAAAAACATGACCACTTTGAGAGGCTTATTTTAGAAGGTTTAGTTTTCTAGTATTTTTAATTTTTTTATCTAATAATAGATAAAAATACTGATTAAACATAATTAATTACGCTTCAAAAATAGTTTTTATTAGCAAGTAGAAACCGTGGTTAATTTTTCAATTTATTCCTAAAAACAGGTTAATTAATAAATTATAAAATTTACATGCTTACTTTAGCATTAAATTATTAGTTTGTAAAGTAATAATTTTACTAATATTTTATTGACTAAACTCAAAAAATAACGTAATATTAAAACACAAATGAAGAAATAATTTTTTATGAACATCACTGAACTCGCCAGAATATTAAGAATTCCGCCTCAAGAGTTGCGCGATTTACTACCGCAGCTCGGTTTTGCGATTGGCCAAAAAGCGATCAAGGTTGACAATAATACAGCCAAGAAAATCATTAAAGATTGGCCATTTTTACGCAGACAGTGGGAACAAAAGAAAGCTGACGCCGCTATTAAGAAGCAAGATGAAGTCTTACCGAAGGAAAAAAAGACGATTACTGTCCCGAGAGTGATTACCGTCCGCGCTTATGCTGAGTTAGCGGGCATTCCGATTAACCGCGTTTTAGCCGAGCTAATGAAAAATGGGGTTTTTACCTCGATTAATGAAAAAATTGATTTTGACACCGCTAATATTATTGGCGATGGATTAAATTTAGATGTTCAGCTTGCTGAAGAAAATACGATTAGCGAAGAAAAAGAAGACAAAAAGTTGGAAACGATTTTAGCCAATGAAGATAAAAATGATTTAAAAGTCCGTCCGCCAGTCATTGTTGTTATGGGCCATGTTGATCATGGTAAAACTAAATTATTAGATTCTATCCGCAGCACGAACGTGGTTGCTGGTGAAGCCGGTGGGATTACGCAACATATCGGCGCTTATCAAATTACGCGTAAAGGACGAGTGCTTACTTTCATTGATACTCCGGGCCATGAAGCTTTTACGGCGATGCGTAGCCGTGGCGCCAAAGTAGCGGACATCGCGATTTTAGTTGTGGCCGCCGATGATGGCGTTAAACCGCAGACAGTCGAAGCCTTTCGGATAATCGAGGCCGCTAAGATTCCTTATCTTGTTGCGATGAATAAAATTGATAAACCGAGCGCTGATATTAACCGGACCAAACAAGAATTATCAACGCAATTAAATATTACGCCAGAAGATTGGGGTGGAAAAATAATCTGCGCGCCGATTTCCGCTAAAGACGGAACCGGGATTGAAGATTTATTAGATATGGTTCTCTTGGTTTCCGAGACAGATTCTACCAGTTTATTAGCCAATCCAGAAGCGGCGGCGGCCGGGACGGTTGTCGAATCTAACGTTGATAAAGCAGCTGGGCCGCAAGCGACGATTTTAATCCAAAATGGGACTTTGCATGTCGGTGATCAATTATGTTTTAATGATGTAATTTATGGTAAAGTTAAGTCTTTGAAAAATTATAAAGGGGAAGAGATTAGCGCCGCCGGACCGTCAACCCCGGCTAAAATTTTAGGTTTAAAGATTTCCCCGGCCGTCGGTGATATTTTAAATGTCGGTGAGGGCGAAAAGGTTAAAGTCAAAAAAATTAAGACTAGCTCCGGAGCCGCTGATGTTTTGCCAGCGACGCTGGATGATAACCCAGAGGATAAAACGCCGCGGGTCAATGTAATTATTAAAACCGACTTTCTTGGTTCGGCCGAAGCAATTGAAGAATCATTATTAAAATTAAATAATGAAAAGGTAAAAGTTCGGATTATCAGTAAAGGTCTAGGTTATATTACTGAGGGTGATGTTAAACGAGCGGAAGACTCGGGCGCCAAAGTTTTAGGTTTTAACGTCCGCATGTCTCCGGCAGTGGAAACTTTAATCAGGGAAAAACAAGTTACGGTTAAGATTTTTTCAATTATTTATGATCTGATTAAATTCATCAAAGAAGAAATGCAACTTTTGGTGAAACCGGAGATAAATCGCGTGGCGCTCGGGCGTCTAAAAGTACTCGCTGTTTTTCGGACCGAAAATAATAGCCAAATCGTTGGCGGTAAAGTTTTAGACGGCGAACTGAAAAATAATAGCTTAGTTGATGTAAAACGTGGCGATGATTTTATAGTGAGCGGGAAGATTACGCGCCTCCAATCTGGGAAACAAGACGTGGAAACAGTCAGCCAGGATCAAGAAGCCGGCTTAAAATATGAAGGTAAAGCGATCGTGCAGGTCGGCGATATCTTAAATGTTTATCGCGAGGAGCGAATCGTCAATAAAATATAATTTTCCGCCCCGCTTTTGGCGGGGTTTTGGTATATCGAAATAACATGTCAAAAATAGAGCGTTTTAATGAATTAATCCTAGAAGAATTAGCCGCGGCCGTGAACCGCGAAGTCAGTCTTCCCAATGCTTTAATTACGATTACTTACGTAGAATGTAGTCCTGATTTAAAGCAAGCTAAAGTTGGTTTTTCGGTTTTACCCGATAATTTAAGCGGAACAGCTCTACGTCGTTTAACCGGATCGACCAGCCAATTAATTCCGATTTTACGAGCGCGGACTCGACTGCGGAAGATGCCGCATTTGATTTGGGAATTTGACGCGACCGAAAAAGAGGCCAGTAAAATTGAAGCTTTGATTAAGGAAGCTAACCAGAAGTCAAGGAACTAACCGGTCTAGAGATTTTGAAAAAAGTAATCAATAAGCTAAGGAGATTTGAAAGCCAGACAGCTTACTTAAGCGGTCTGGACTTTTTTTAAAGTCTTAGCTAGAATAAGTGGTTATGAATTTTATTAGTCAATTACAATTAGCTTATGAAAAAATATCCGCGGCGAAGCGGATTTTAATCGTGGGGCATACTTCACCGGACGCGGACGCGATTGCTTCCATGGGAGCGATGATTGAAGTGGCGCGCCACTTAAATTTAGAGGTCACTGCTTATGCTGATAATAAAGCCAGCGGCGCTTATGATTTTATTCCTAATGAGAACTTAATTTCCAGCCAGGCGCCAGATAATCTTTTGGAATTTGAAATAATTTTAATTTTAGATTGTGGTTCTCTTTCTCGCACCGCCCTGGAAACAAGAATTAGGAATTTATTAGCCGCTCAAGAAAATAAGACTATTCCGGCCAGGCCATATTTAATGGAATTTGATCATCATGAGCCAAACGAAAATTACGCGGACTTAGAAATCCGCCTAACGGATAAAGCCGCCACGGCGGAAATTGTTTATCATTTTTTAAAGGTTAACAATTTAGAAATTACTAAGACTCTGGCTAACTGTATTTTAATCGGCCTGCTGACTGATACCGGACATTTTTTACACACTAATTCTTCGCAGGAGGCTTTGGCGGTTTCTTCGGAGATGTTATTGCGTGGCGCTTCGTTACCCAAAATAATCAATAAAACTATTCATAATAAAAGTTTCGCCGCTCTGAAAGTTTGGGGGAGAGCGCTTGAGAATATGAAATTTAATCCGGATACCGGATTAGCTTCGGCTGGTTTGACGAAAGCCGAACTAGAGAATTTATTATCGCCGGCCGAAAGGGAACAAAATGTTGATCTTTTCAGCGATATTGTTTCTTTTCTAAGTTATTTATCGGGGGTGAAGGTCGCCCTGCTTTTAAGAGAAGAAAACGGTCGAGTCAAAGGCAGTTTGAGAACCAATTATGAGGAAATCGATATGGTTAAAATTGCTAAAAATTGGGGCGGCGGTGGGCACAAAAAAGCCGCTGGTTTTTCAATCAGCGGTCGTCTAGAAAAAACTCAAACTGGTTGGAAAGTTATTTAATTTTTTTTGATTTTTGTTTGCGCCAATCTTTTATTTTTTGGTGATCACCAGAAAGCAGTATTTTAGGGACGGAATATCTTTTAGAACCAACTTTAAATATCTCCGGTCGGGTATACTGCGGGTACTCGCTTTGGCCAGTTTCAGAATGAGATTCTTCAATAATACTTTCTTGGTTACCTAATACTCCGGGCAGGAGGCGGGTGATTGAATCAATAATCGTTAGCGCTGGCAGCTCGCCGCCAGTTAGAACATAATCGCCGACTGAGATTTCTTCATCAATAAAATTTTTTATTCTCGCGTCTACGCCCTCATAGCGTCCGCAGATAAAGATTAATTCACTCAATTTAGAATATCTTTTAGCTAATTCCTGATCCCATTTTTTACCGCTCGCCGAGAGAAGAATAATTTTTCGTTGGCGCGGTTTTATTCTCTCTGAACCTTTTTTTATAGCTTGTAAAGCTTGATAGAGTGGTTCGATTTTCATTAGCATGCCGGCGCCGCCGCCATAAGGCGTGTCGTCAACACTGCGATGTTTGTCATTAGCCCAATCACGCAGGTTATGGATTTTAAAGCTAATTTGTTTTTTTTCTTTAGCCCGATGCAAAATACCCTCGTTTAAGTAAGAGTTGAAAATATTCGGGAAGATGGTTAGCAATTGAAAAGTCATATATTTAAGTATAACAAATAATTAAAGATAACAAAAAAGCCAGGTCTACAAAAATCTGGCTTTTTTGTTTATTCAATTTTGTTTGATTTTAGATTTTTAAATCATCAATCGCGGAAGTGTCAACATCTTCACGGCGACCACCGCTGGAACGGTGAGCACTACCTTCCGGGTCATAGATCTTTAAATTGACGCGGGAATTGTTTTTCGCACCAACGATTTTTAGCAAAGTGCGAATCGCTTGTGCGGTTTGGCCCTTGCGGCCGATAACATAGCCCATGTCAGCAGGATTGACCTTGAGGGTCAAAAGGACGCCTCTTTCATCAATCGTTCTGTCTGCGACCACATCGTTCGGATTACCAACGATGCTCTTTACAATAGTTTCGAGAAACTGCTTGTCTTGTTCTACCATACGTTTGTTTTCGTCTTTCGAAGTTTGAACAGATTAACCGATCAAAGTCGAAAGTAATTTATTAAATAACTGCTGCTTAGGCAGTTTTATGCTCTTATTATAACACAAATCACCGATTTGTCAATATTAAGCTTGTGGTGTTTCGGCTGGTGTTTCAGTAGTTGCTTCCGGTGTTGGTGTTTCGGTGGCGACTGGCGCGGCCGTTTGGCTGGCTTTTTTATCGCCCTTGGCTTTAATTTGTGCCGCCCGCTTTTCACTCGGCTGACCAGCTTTTGGGCTAAGTGTTTTTTTGCCTTCGATAATATTTTTAACCACTAGCAGATTATTAACTGTTTCAGTCATTTTCGCTCCTTTTGATAGCCAGTATTTAATTCGTTCAGCTTTAACCGCTAATTCCTTAGAATGTGGGTTGTAGGAACCTAAGATTTCTAAAACATCTCCGTAAGGATCACGGCTTTTTTCCGAAATTATCAAACGGAAGTTCTTTTTATTAGTTTTACCGGTTTTGGACAATTTGATTGCTAACATAATTTTGTTTTTCAGTTTTATTTTATATTGGAAAATAATAACTTAAGATTAGATAAAAGTCAATGATTAAGATTATTAACGTTTATCGGCAAAACGGCTTGGCCGTCGCGGTCCGCTTGACCGGCGATCACCGCCAAAGCTCGGACGACTGCCGCCAAAGCTCGTGCCGTTAGATTTACCTTTCTCGTTTTTCCATAAAGCTTCGTTTTCTGGCAAGCCCTTCATGGTTAAATTAATTCGGCCTTGGTCATCAATTTCGCGGATTTTAACCATTACCTCGTCGCCGATATTTAAGAAGTCACTTGGTTTTTCAACACGATAAGGTGCTAATTCACTAACGTGAACCATGCCATCTTGGTTGGCGTTTAAAGCAACAAAAGCCCCGAAATCCAAGAGACGAACGACTTTGCCTTTAATAATTTCTCCGGCCGTAAAAACATGAACGATTTCTTTAACTTGGCGAACTGCTTCCGCTACCTTTTCCGAATCAGTGCCGCAAATCATTACTAAACCATCATCTTCAATATCAATGCTGACTCCGGTTTCATCAATGATGCGATTAATAATTTTTCCGCCCGGCCCGATAATTGCTCCAATTTTCTCTGGGTCGACGCTAAAGCTAATAATTCGTGGCGCGTATTTTGATAAATCAGCGCGCGGGGCAGGAATCGCTTCTTTAATAACTGTTAAAATTTTATTTAGAGCTTCTCGTCCTTGTTTTAAAGTTTTGCTAATTATTTCTTCGGTCAAACCAGCGGTTTTCGTATCGAGTTGAATGGCTGTCAAACCAGTCTCGGTTCCAGTGATTTTAAAATCCATACCACCATCGCCGTCTTCCAGATCTTGGATATCGGTCAGTATTTCCCATTTACTCAGATCATGATTAGAGGCTAGACCCATCGCGATTCCGACTACCGGTTTTTTTAAGGGGACGCCAGCATCCATTAAAGCTAAAGTCGCGGCGCAAGTCGAAGCCATTGAAGATGAACCATTAGAGCCTAAAGTTTCGCTCACCACGCGAACTGTATAAGGAAACTCATCGCGCGCTGGAACTAGGGGCATCAAAGCTTTTTCCGCTAAAGCGCCATGGCCGATTTCGCGTCGCCCCGCGCTTCTGGTCGGCGAAGCTTCGCCCACTGAATAAGACGGAAAATTATAATGATGCATGAATCTTTTTTTGCTTTGTCCTTCCAGGCCCTCCAAGGATTGTTCCATGCCCGGGGCGCCCAGAGTTACGATTGACATGACTTGAGTTTCTCCACGTGAGAAAATTGAAGTTCCATGATCGCGCGGCAAAACGGCTACTTTTGCTGATAAGGGTCGGATTTCATTCAAGGCTCGGCCATCAACGCGGCGTTTATCTTCAATAACGGCTCGAGTAATTTCCGTGTCGATCATTTTTTCGACTAATTTTTTAACAATGAAGTGACGTTTTTCTGAACTTAAGTTTTGGGCGCTTAAATACTCGTCTAATTGTTCTTTAATTGCCCCGACTGCTGCTTTCCTTTCTCCCTTGGTATAATAAATTTTATCGAAAAGAATTTTCTTGATGTTTTCCGTTAACCAAGCTTCGCCGATTTTTAATAATTCTTGTTTTTCAGTTTCCGCTTTTTGTTCTTCCGCGGTTTTAGTCTTTTTATCTAAACTATTTTCGGCCGCGTTTTTTTTCGGTGTAATATTTTTTTTCAATTCATTAATCAAAGCAATCGCCCCCTGCATTTCGGTTTGCCCGGCCATAATCGCCTGAAGCATTAAATCCTCAGAAATTTCATTAGCGCCCGCTTCAATCATGATTACTTTTCTATCTGTTCCCGCGACAATCAAGTCGAGAGTGCTTTTTGCTTGCTCTTCATAGGTCGGATTAAAAACAAAATTGTTTTCGATTAAGCCGACGCGAACGCCGCCAATCGGACCATGCCAATTTAAGCCAGAAATCGCCAAAGCGGCGGAAGCGGCGATTAAGGAGACGATATCATAATCGTTCTCTTGGTCAACTGCTAAAACCGTGATAATAACTTGAACATCGCGGTTATCGCCGTCAGCAAAGAGCGGACGAATAGAACGATCGATCATCCGGCCGGTCAAAATTGACTGATCGGTCGGCCGGCCTTCTCGTTTAATCCAACGTGAACCCTTAATAATGCCCGCCGCGTATAATTTTTCTTCAAATTCGACCATGAGCGGGAAGAAATCAATTCCTTCACGTTCAGTTTTAGCCTGAACAACCGTGGCTTGGACCACGGTTTCACCATACTGTACCCAAACGGCGGCGTCCGCCTGTTTAGCAATATGTCCGGTAGTAATTTTAAGAGGACGGCCCAGCCATTCTCCAGTGAATACTTTTTCCATAATACTTGTGTTGTCTGGCCGCTAAATTACAGAACTGTAATAGTTTACAGTGCTAGCTATTTAACGGTCAGATTTATTTTATTAAATTAAAATTTATTTATTTTTTATTTTTAGCGTCGAGAATAAATCAGAAATTTTTTGTCAGCGCCCAAATCGGTAAAATCATCGGCTTCTTCAATTAATTTTGACGAACAGGTTTTTCGAAAAGCCATAATTTCCACTAAACAACCTTTATTATTTTGCAGGTAGGAAACTAGCGGCAAATAATCGCCGTCGCCGGAAACCAAAATAATGACATCTAATTTATCAGCGAGCTTAATAGCGTCAATCGCGATGCCGACATCCCAGTCGCCCTTTTTATTGCCACCGGCAAAAATTTGCAGGTCTTTCATTTTTACTTCAAAGCCCTGTTGGCCGAGCGCTTCAATAAAAGGCGCTTCGTCCTGGTTTTCGGTCCGAATAGCATAAGCAGTGGCCCGGATAAGCTTCCGGCCGGCCACTGCTTTAGCTAAAATTTCTTTGAAGTTTACTTTTTTACTATATAAATTCTTAGCCGAATGATACATATTCGAGACATCGACTAAAATTCCGACTCTTTGTTCTTCGTGTTTGATCATAGTTAATTATTTGTCCTCGTCCAAAACGCCATCTTTCGGTTCGGCGGTTTCGTCGTCAGACTCGGTATATTTCTTTTCTTTCTTTTTTTCTTCCTCTTGCTCTTCCATTAATTTTTGGGCAATTTTTAATTTTAGCTTATCAGCTAATTCTTTGAAATCGGTTTCATTTTCTTTTTGCAGATATTTTAATAGTTTGCGTCTTTCCCCAACTTTTTTTAATAAACCACGTCGGGAAGAGAAGTCGTGCTTATGTTTTTTAAGATGCTCGGTTAGCTCTTTGATTTCTTCAGTTAAAATTGCAATTTGCACCTGCGGTGAACCAGTGTCGGTGTCATGGACGCGAAACTTTTTAATAATTTTTTCCTTGGCCTTTTTGTCTAGCATAGTTATTCGCTCTAGCCGAGAAACGGATTAAGGAACCCGTATCCAAGTCTAGAGTACGTTAATTATAATAATGGCGCTTATTTTAAAGCGTTAATTTTTTTCATTAATCTTGATTTTTTGCGACTGGCGGTGTTCTTTTTTATAATTCCTTTTTTAGCCGCTTTATCAATCGCTTTGATAGTTTTTATAAATTCTTCCTTAACTTTCCGGTCATTAGCTTTAATTTGCTTGAGATTAGTTTTAACTAAATTCTTTAACTTATCGCTAACTTTCTTATTGGCCGCGTTTCTTTTAACGGCTTTACGCAGTTCTTTGGCTGCCGATTTCTTGTTTGGCATACGGAATTTCTAAATTATTAGTAAATTAAAAGTAATCCAATACTAACATAATAGTAAATAAAAATCAAGCCCTGAAGATATGCACGATTCTAAAATTTGTTATATAATAATAATGTCTAAAAATTACTAATTTATGAAAAAAAATCAGCGCTTTAAAATTTATCTTATTTCCGTTTTGGTCATTATTTTGGTTTTGGTGGTGGCTGTTTATTTAAATCGGAGTTATTCATATATTTATCAGAAAATTGATGGGGCCGCCCTAAAATCCCCTGATCGAATTCGAACCTATCTAATTTCTAATAATATGCCAGTTAATGATAAAACTGCTAAAATTAGCCTAGTTTACTCGGCTTTAGGAGATAGTTTAAGCTCTGGAGTCGGGGTGGAGACCTATGAAGAGTCTTTTCCTTATTTGTTGTCTAAATACTTAGCTGGTAATGATTACCAGGTTACTTTAAAAAATCGTTCTGTTCCGGGCGCCAAATCAGAAGATTTATTAGTTGGACTTTTAAATGGAGCCATTAGTGATAATCCTGACGTGGTTACTTTATTTATCGGCGTCAATGATGTCCATGGCGATGTTTCTAAAGAAGAGTTTGCTAATAATTATGAACAAATTTTAAAACGTCTGACAACTGAAACTAAAGCCCGGGTTTACGCGATTAATTTACCGTTAATTGGCGCCAACACCCTTCTTTTGCCGCCCCATAATTATTTACTTGATCTAAGAACGAAAGAATTTAATGAAATTATTAAAAATTTAGCTAGTCAATATCAGGTTAAATATATTGATCTATATACGACCACGCGCTCTTTGTTCAAAGAGCCGGGCGATCATTATGCTGCTGATTTATTTCATCCCTCCGCTCTAGGTTATAAAATTTGGACTGATTTAATTTATGCTGATTTCAATAAATAATCCCATTTTTCAAACGGAGATTTTTTCCCTGATTTTTTTAGTCGGGCTATTGATTTTTATTAAACCACGGAAAATAAGCGAATGGTTTCCGGCGGCCGTGACAACCGAACTGAAAGGTTTGGCGATTTTAATGATCGTTTTATCACATATTGGTTATTTTTTAGTAAGCGATCATCGTTTTTTATGGCCCTTAAGTATTATGGCCGGCGTCGGTGTTAATTTATTTTTATTTTTATCAGGCTTCGGTTTAACAGCAAGCCAGCTTCGGAAAAATTTAAGTATCGGCCAGTTTTATCAGAAAAGATTATTAAAATTATTTCAGCCGTTTTGGTTGGCCTTAGCTATTTTTTTACTTTTGGACTTTTTTATTTTGAAAGTTTCTTATTCTTGGGAATTTATTGGTCAGGCTCTAGTCGGAATTTTTAAGCACGCCGATTTATATCAGGATTTAAATTCGCCGCTCTGGTATTTTACCTTCATCCTCGGTTATTATTTATTGTTTCCTTTAGTATTTTCAAAAAAAAGACCTTGGTTGACAGCGCTCAGCTTGTATTTAGTCGGTTTTTTTATAATTTATTTAGAACCAACCCGCCTCGATTATGTTTTGCATTTATATAAAGTCCATATTATCGCCTTTCCTTTAGGGGTTTTAGCCGCCGGGCTGTTAGGTAGATCAAAGGGGCCGGAAGTCTTGGAAAAATTAAAAAGAAATTGGCAAATTTTAATTTCTTATTTAGTCCCGCTGATTTTTTTAAGCGTCTTCGTCTATGCCAATATTAATTCGGGGATTGGCGAAACGGTTGAGGGAAATAGTTGGCGAGACATTTTGTTAAATAAGGAACAGCTGATGAGTATGCTCGCCGTTTTGGCAATTTGTCTGGTTTTCGCTTTCAAAAAAATAGAATTTAAATTATTTTATTGGTTTGGGCTATATTCTTACGAAATTTACTTACTGCATTGGCCGATTATGTACCGTTATGATATTTTCTATTTCTGGTTGCCGGCTTGGTTAGCGACGGCTTTGTATTTGGCGTTTTTTATCGGTGTCGGCTGGGTGATGGCGAGAGTAGTGAAGTTGATTGACATTAAGAAAAAATAAATATAGGATACATTAATTAGTAATTTTAAATCAAAATAATTTTCACCTAAAATCATAGGCTATGGCAAGAGAAATTGAAGTAATTGCCGGTATCGGCATTGATAAAACAGTAGGTTCCCTCTGGTTGGGAGACGAATACCTTGGTAACCTGGAGAAATATTATCCCGGCCATCCTTTGAGCGGCGGAATAGTTGGCTCCAGTCCTTTCGTTAATGTCAACTATTATTCCGGTTCGGAGATGTTGACGGCTTGTGTTGATACTCGCGACCGGGAAATATATAAAGGAGAAGGGGAACTTTTTAAGGCCGTGGAAGGAGTTGTCTTAATCAAGGATCTAATGAGTGCTCGAAGTTGGGGAACAAAAGCCGGAGATAAAATCGTTTTCTTTTCCTACAGAGAGACGGGGGTGAAACGGTTCGCCGGTCCGTTCATTGGTTATCATGATTCTTTGGTAAAAAAAATCACTGCCAATTCTCGCCAGGCTTTCGTTATTGAAGCCCGCAACCAGCAAAAAGAATTAATCGGCATCTTGATGTTTTCATCCTTAGGCAAGGTCCTGTTCAACGGCAACTGTTCCGGTTATCGCGCCGGCAGCAAAGAAACATTCCTGGTTTATACCAAGAAGAAATGTGTTAAAATTTAAGGCGAGAAAATACTAAAAAAGACTGTTTCTTGGAAACAGTCTTTTTGCTTTAGTCGGGGTGGAGAGATTTGAACTCTCGATCTTCTGGTCCCAAACCAGACGCCTTAGACCAACTGGGCCACACCCCGGTTTTTAAAAAAATGAACCCACCAATATTAATATAGCATGGGTTTATTTTTTTATCTATTTAGTGCCCCGGGTCAGAATCGAACTGACGACACAAGGATTTTCAGTCCTTTGCTCTACCACTGAGCTACCGAGGCATGAAAATATTTTGTTAAAAAAGGTTGCGGGGGTCGGACTCGAACCGACGACCTCTAGGTTATGGGCCTAGCGAGCTGCCAACTGCTCTACCCCGCTATATAATTTAATCCGCTCCGAGCGGATAATTTAAAAACTGGTGGGCGATGGAGGACTCGAACCTCCGACCTCAACATTATCAGTGTTGCGCTCTAGCCAGCTGAGCTAATCGCCCGAACTTGATTTAAAAGCGCGGCGTTTAACCGCGTCAAAAATCTGAAAAAACTATAACAAATATCAAATAAAAAGGCAAGAGATTAAAGACTGGAAATCAGTAAAGTTAGCTCAGTTTTAATGTCAGCCGAGCTGTTTTTATTAGAGAAATCTAAATTAATCAAGCGATTAAGATAATTTTTTAGAGTTTGCTGAGAGAAATTTTTAGCCTGGAGCGCGCCCTTTTTAGCAACATAAGGATGTAATTTTAATTTCCCAGCCATTTCTAAAGGATTCATTTTATCGTCTAAAGCTTCGCGAATCTGTAAAAGGATTTTAAATTGGCGAATGAGCATGGCGATCAAATATTCGTCACCTAGACCGGCCGCATATTGTTCTTCTAATAATCTAATCGCTTGCGGTTTGTTTTTGGCGCTGAGAGCATCAGTCAAGGCAAAAATATCTTCATTAAATGTGCCGGTGGTTAGGATTTTAATATCCGCCTCGGTAATAATTTTTTCGGTAGTGTAAAAAGATAGTTTTTTTATTTCTTGAGACAGCGACCAGAGATTGCCGCTCGTTAAATTTATCAAAAGCGCCGCCGCCGAAGAACTAATTTCTTTTTGGTATAAATTAGTTTCTTTTTTTAGCCAATTTAGTAGTTGCGTGCCGCTTAAGGTTTTAAATTCTTGGACATATTTTTGCTTGTTGAGGAAAGTGAATAATTTTTTCGCTTCGGCTTTCAGAGATTTTTCTTGGCTGGTCAATTCTTCATCGATAAAAATAATAATATTGTCTTCACTGGTTGAGAATCTTTTTAAATATTCACTTAATTCCGAAAAAATCTTTTCTTTTTTGTTTTTAAAGATATTTTCAATTACGACCAGTCTTTTTTTAACAAATAGCGAGCCGGTATTTATTTTTTCCCCGATTTCTTTAAGAGTCGCGTTTTGGCCATCAAGCACGTTTAAACTGCTAGCGTCCGGGTCAAGGTCGGCCATAAATTTTTTCTTCATTTTCTGGAGCATTCGACGGGCGCGAAACGTATCAGCGCCGTAAAGGAAGATGATCATAATTATTGACGGTATTTTTTAATAGCTTGTTGGAATAAGTTGCCTTTTTCTTTGAAGTCTTTAAAAAGACTATAACTCGGCGAGGCCGTAGAAAGCAAACAAATCTGGCCCGGCTTAGTATTTTGGTAAGCAAATTTAACGGCGATGTCCATTTTAGTGGTTGTTAATATCTTCGGTATAGTCAGTTTATTTTTTTGGTAGGCTTTTTTTATGGCTTGAGCAATTTTTGGGCCACTGTCGGGGAACAGAACAATATTAGTGATTTTTAATTCCGCTAGTTTTTCAGCGAGAGCAAAAAATTTATAACCGCGGTCTTCACCGCCTAAAATAATCGTGCCGATTTTTTCTTTAAACACCTCCAAGGCCGCTAAAGTTGATTCCGGGGTGGTAGAAATGGCGTCATCATAAAAGGAGATTCCTTGATACTGGCCAACAAATTCTAAGCGATGTTCTAAATTGGTGAATTTAGTCAGGGTTTGTTTGCTGGCGGTGTTAGAGATCTTATATAATTTAGACGCGCAGACGGCCGCCATGATATTTTGTAAATTATGTCGGCCCAAAAGCTTGATGTCGGCGAGAGCGATAATCTTCTCGTTGCCGTAATAGAGATAATTCTGGCGTAGGGAACATTTTTTTAGGTAGTTTATTTTTTGCGCGTCGGTACTTTTGGCTAATTTATTTAAAGCCGAGTAGTTGGAATTAAAAACGAAAAAGTCTTTTTTGTTTTGGAAATTAGTGATATTAGTTTTAGCTTTAAAGTAATTGTTAAAACCGCGATGATAAGGGAGATGATCAGGGAAGATATTTATAAAAACGGAAATGTGTGGGCTGTATTTAGCCGTGTCTAATTGATAGCTAGATAGTTCATAAACGAATATTTTTTCTTTATCCGGACGAGCTAATAAGTGTTGCAGCGGATCATGGCCGATATTGCCGACTAAATAAGCCTGTTCGCCGGCGGTTTTGAGGATCTGGTATATAAGCGAGGCGGTCGTGCTCTTGCCTTTAGTGCCGGTAACGCCAATAGTTTGATTTCCGTAAACAGTTAAGAATAAATTAGTAATAGAGCTTATCTCTCGTCCGGAATTTTTAGCCGCGATTATTTCCGGCTCAAACTCGCTAATACCCGGCGATTTAATAATCACTTCATATTTATTTAGCGCCGCCAAATAATTTTTGCCGGAAAAAACCGTTACCCGTTTGTCTTTAAGCGCGATCGGTTTTTGCTCGGCCAGGCCGAATTTAAAATTAGGATATTTTTTTCTTAAATAATCATAAGCGAACTTACCCTCCAAGCCATAACCTAGAATTAAGGTCGGCCGAAAGTTAGCTGGGATATTATGTTCGCTATTATTTTTCAGAGCTTCGTTAATTAATTTGCCTGATTCTTTTATTCGCGGGGCAATATTTTTTTGGAAGTATTTAACGATAAAATCTTGACGCCAGTTGGTTTTTGCGGCCGCGAGTAAAAAAGCAGCTTTAACTTCCGTCGGCGTGCCCACGCAATCAAAAGGTTTAAATCTTTTTTCACCCCAGAGTTCCTGAAACAACGGCAATAGCTCTGGTTTGGCGAACAGATTTTGTCCGAAAATTTTAATTAATTTTTGCCGGTCAATAAAGGCGGCGAATTGGGAGAAAGTGAATAAACATTTGGGGCAGTGGCCACACCAACGAGCCGAGATTTTTTTAGTAAAAGAAAAATTGCGGTTGCAACTGGAAAAAACTGGGAAGTATTTTTCTTGGCGGGCGAAAAGTTTAGTGATTTTTAGTTCGGAAAATTGGCGCAGCAGGCTGAAGTAATTAATATCAGGGCTAATGAAATTTTTTAAATAGTCTCTTAAATCATTTTCAAATTCTAAAGACTTGCTATATTGATGATTAATTTCTTGCCCTAAATAATTGACATTACCGATATTAGCACTGGCTTCGTTAGCGAAAATGACCTGGCGATAATTTTTTAAGACGGCCGTTAGAATAGTCGTCCAGGAATAAATCGCGGAAATCGGAAGGTGGCCGTTATAAACGCCGGGTTGTTTATTAAGCTCTATTAATTTAGGATCAAGGAAGCGATTATTAATAATCCGGGGTCGAGCGGCAATTTTGGCGGTTGCTTTTTGGATATCACTATCACGCAGAGAGATTAAAGTAAAATCATGCCCCAACTCTTTCAATATTTCCGCGGCCAGACTGGAGTCTTTGCCGCCGCCCCATGGGAGCAGGGAACGATCGGCCAGTTTTACGACTAGCGGTCGAGTAATTTTATTTTTTTGATAAGGAAATTTAACTAAATCGCGGTAGTCGATTTTATTTTTATAGAATAGTTCGCCCAAACCCTTAATGTAAAGCTTATCCCAGAATTTCGCTTCAGCTTTAGACAGCTGGCCGCTTTTAACAACTATTTTTTTTGGGCAATAAGCTTTGTAGTAGCCGATTCCGAGAGCTAAGTGCAAGTTAAAGACAATTCGTTCAACTAAAGCTAGGTTCGCCTGGCGCCAAGCGATTTTTCCGCCGCCCAAAGCAATCGTGTCAGTAAATTTTAAACCGTTATCAAAAGAATATAAAAAAGAAATAGTATTGGTTTTCTCATTAATACTATATGACTCAAAAGTAAAAATATTTGGTTTTCTATCAGTATTTTTCATTTAATATTAGATAAATTGCTTTTTAATATTGACGGTATCTTAAAAATATTATAAAGTATTTTATTACATTTGTTCATTTTTAAACTCAAAATATTTTCTATCTCCAAAACTTTAGTGGTATAAACCAAAATTGTATTTTATGAAAACCCTGGGCATTATTTTATTAGCTGTTGTCGCCAGCTCACTTTTTTCTTGTAGTAGCAAGAAAACCATCAAACATGTCACGATCTACGCTGATGCCAAAATTTTTTCCGCAGTGGAACGTGAATCGGATTCTTATAATTTATATCTGCTTGTTCCGGCCGATACTAACCATGACGGGCTTAATGATATCAGGATAAGGATATCTCCCGACAGGTACATCAGCAGTCTTCTTTTTCCGTATATTCGACAGGTATTTCCTAATAATGATATCTTAGTTGAAGAAGTCACTTATGTTCCTAAAAAAGGTAGCTGGCGCATTTCCGGAGATCTAATCGTGAAAGAGTAAATTTCAAACGAAGACAAAAAGCTGTTATGCGTCAGTATGACAGCTTTTTATTTCAACTCCCCCCAATTTTTACCAACACTTTCGTCAACTACAATCGGTACCCGAAGTTTTAGAACCTCTTGCATAATTTTTTTTATTTTGGGAGCGTAGTGATTAAGTTTATCTTTTTTTACCTCAAAAATCAACTCGTCATGAACCTGCAGTAACAGTCTGATTTCATCTTCATGTCCCTTTATTAATTCCTCAGTTTTGATCATGGCCATTTTTATTAAATCCGCCGCCGTGCCTTGGAGCGGAGTATTGATGGCCATGCGCTCAGCGCTCTTTCGGACCATGGGAATATTGGAATTAATTTCCGGCAAGGGACGCTTACGTCCGAAAAGGGTTAGGGCGTAGCCAGTCTGCAGAGCTTCCTTGATTGAATTTTCAACCATCTTTTTGATACTCGGATAGGCGGTGAAATATTTTTTAATAAATTCGTTAGCTTGCCAATAAGGAATCCCGGCCGACTGGCTTAAGCCGTGCGAACCTTGGCCGTAAAGAATACCAAAATTAATTGCTTTGGCTTCGCGCCGCATATTTTTAGTGACCGCTGTTAGCTTCACGCCGTTTATTTCCGCCGCTGTCGCGGTGTGAATATCCTCCTCATCTTTAAAAGCTTTGATCATTTTCTTATCGCCGGCCATATGAGCCGCTAAACGTAATTCAATTTGTGAATAATCAAAACCGATTAGTTCAAAATCTTTTTTAGCGACGAAAGCTGTCCTGATTTTTCGACCCTCTTCGGTCCGCGTGGGAATATTTTGCAAATTCGGTTCAGTCGAAGACAAGCGGCCAGTCGCCGTGACGGTTTGATTAAAACTAGTATGAATTCGGCCAGTTTTTTGATTGATCATTCCTGGCAGAGCGCTTAAATAAGTGGTCTGGAGTTTATTTAGTTCCCGATAATCTTGTAGTAAGGGAATAATCGGATGTAAATTGCGCAATTTTATTAGTTCATCTTCAGCGGTCGAGAAGCCAGTTTTAGTTTTTTTAAGATTGGCGGTCGGAATTTCTAGTTTTTGAAATAAAATTTCTTTTAATTGTTTAGTGGAATTAATATTGAATTTAGTTTTCGCTAATTTATGAATTTCCTTTTCTAGTTTAGCTAATTTCGCGCTAACCTCATGATCTAAAACGCGCAGCGGTTCGACAGCCACTTTAATACCATTATCTTCCATCTCGCCTAGCACCGGAATCAATGGTATTTCAATTTTATTAAATAGATCCGTTAGTCCTTCAGTTTTGAGGCGTTTGGCTAAGATTTTTACTAAACGATTAGTAAAATCAGCATCCTCGCAAGAGTAAAGGCTTAATTTCTCCGGATCTAAAGTTTTAAAATCAATCGTTAATTGAGTTGGCTGAGTATCGGCTAGATTAATTTTAGAAATTTTTTCAAAGCCTAATTCCGTGAAAGTCAAAGCGTCTAAATTATGTTGACGATTGCCGGGATTTAGTAAATAAGAAGCAATCATCGTATCAAATTCCAGACCCTGGAGTTCAATCCCTTGATTTCTTAAAACACGGTAGTCAAATTTTAGATTATGGCCGTACTTTTTTATTTTTGGATTTATTAAGATCGGTTTTAGTTCGGTTAATCTCTCGGGAGTGGCCAGCACGAAATAGGCCTCACCCTCAGACCAAGAAAAACTAATACCCAGGAGCGTGGCGGTTAACGGATCTAGCCCGGAAGTTTCCGTATCGAGAGCGAAAGCGGTTTGCATTTTTAATTTTTTAAAAAAAGCCGCAAATTTTTTAGTCTCGTCGACTAGTTGGTAATTAAAATTTTTAGCATTGCGGGTGAATTTCGAGGCGCCCGAACCGCGTTCAATCGCTTTTTCCTTTTCAGACTCATCAGCAGCCGTCGTCTCATCTTTTTTGCCATGTGCTTTATTAATACTATCGCGCAAATCTTTAACTTTAACTAATAAGGATTTAAATTCTAGTTCGCTAAAGACACTTAAAACTTTTTCCAATTTAAAATTAGAGAAGCTAATATTGTTTAGAGAGAATTTTAAAGGCGCTTCAAGATTAATTGTCGCCAAGCGTTGGCTTAAATAAGCGTTGTCTCGATGTTCTTTAAGAAGATCTAAAATCCGGCCGCGGATTTTAGGGTTATTTTTCTGGACAGCGTCGTAGACGCCAGCTAAGTTTTCAAAATCGTTTAATAAATCGGTCGCTGTTTTTTCACCGATGCCTCTGACACCGGGAATATTATCGCTCGGGTCGCCGCGGAGAGCCTTATAATCAATCATCTGTTCTGGTTTTAAACCAGCATAGCGTTCGGCGACTTTTTCGGCATCGTATAAAACGCTATCGGACAGTCCGCGACTCATTGTATAAACTTTAGTTTTTTCATTCACAAGTTGGAGCGTATCCATATCGCCAGTAATGATAATCCGTTCTAAATTTTTTTCTTTTTTCGTCTGTTCGCAAATCGTGCCGATTAAATCATCCGCTTCGTAGCCGCTTAATTCAAAAATTGGAATATTAAAAGCCTCGGCCACTTTTTTGACAAAGGGAATTTGCTCATATAACTCATCCGGCGCTTTGACCCGAGTGGCTTTATAATCAGCGTATTGTTCATGACGGAAGGTCGGCCCTTTTTTATCAAGAGTTAAAACAACATATTCCGGGTGAAACTCATTTAAGGCTTTAAGAAGAAAAGAAGTGAAACCATAGACCGCGTTGACGATTTGGCCGCTTTTGGTGCGTAGTGTCGGCGGCAAAGCGTGAAAACTGCGGTGAATCAGGGCGTTTCCGTCAATGATTATTAATTTGGGTTTAGTTTTAGACATGGCTTAATTTTAGCATTTTTAGAGCGGTCGGGCAAAAGCTAAAATAAAAATAAAAGGCGTTTTTTAGAGTGGATATTTGCTCTTAAAACGCCCTTAGGCAAACAAGTCTGTCTCAAGCGGCAGACCTTCGCATATTAGCCAGCAGTTGGGTCTTTATTTCGCGTCTCCGGTGGAATGCAGTTCCTAAGTCTGTTACTTAAAAAAGAAATTTGGTTGTTCTCCCCTTCTTTGGTTGCCTTTAAGGCGGACCAGGGAATAATCGGAGCATCAACCGCTTGCTGACACGCCGCGATGTTCAGCGGCGGCGAGAGGCCAAACCGCAAGGAAGAAAATAATGTTTGCAAGAAGTCCCATAACGTCTCCATTGCGCCCTCCTTTGGTTTGATTATATATTAACCCGACTTATTTTTTATTGTCAAATCGGCGATTGACTATTTATGTTTTCTGTTTTAAGATGAAATGAAAATTTGTTCATTGAAATTTTGTTTAACCTTAACATAGGAGACCGATTAATGAAAAAAATCATCGTCATTAGTGAACAACCTAAGGATATCTTTTCGGATTATCTTTTAGGCAAAGATCTGCTGCCCGTGCAGAGATTGGCGCTAACTGCCGCCAACGAATTCCTTTCGCTCCACGATCCTTCGCTCTTAGAGCTAATTCTGGTTGTTAACCAGAAGATTGAAGTGGCCACCAATATCAAGAAGTTGTTTTCCAATCTTCGGGTTGTGGCTGTCAATGGTGGCGCGGAAAGTTTTTCCCCGCATTTGACCGTGGTCTACGGCGATAAGGACCAAGACATTTTCCCATATCGCGACTTCAGTCATTTTCAGGAATTGCTTTTTTCTTCGGCGCCTCGCCCGGACAAGTTGCTTAAATTTTTTCGGGCGAACCGGAAAAATATCTACTATAAAGTGCTAACTGATAAAGTTGGTTTCCGCTCAGAAGGCGGCAACATTGACTTGCTAGCTTTTATTGAAGGCTTGATTTTTCTTTCTGAACATTGTTTGGCCTGGATGGAAGAATGGGCCAAAGAAGTGAGTCAAATGGATTTTGGAGTTAACTTCTCCTTTAATCGAGACAAGAAAATCAAAAGCATCGTCGTCCCTGTCCAAAATGAATATCGCGGTTTGCCAATCTTCAAGGATGGCGACCAAGTTGGATTTGAAGAAGAGCATGGTTCGATCGACGACCTAACAGCAACCGTCGTCCAGGTCAGCGAAGGCGAAATGCTGGTTAATTTTGGTACGACTATAAACCGCCGCCATTTAGAGAAGATGATTCGCTATCGTCCCCAGCCCCAGTTTTTAAATCGTAAGATTTCTTTCTTAAAAGACCAATTAAAATGGTTTAAGAACTTGGTGCGCCGGCTATACGTTGAATCCCCGATTAACTACTTGGCTAATTGCGCTAATTCCCTTAATTCTAATGAGACAGTCGTTCCTTATCAGCATCAGATTATTTTTGACAAGGAAACCGAGAAAATTCTCAGGGATGAAAGCCAGGTCAAGGCGCTGGTTGACGGTTTGGGTCCGAAATTTTTCAATTTTATCATCGGACCAGCCGGCACGGGAAAAACTTTTGTTACGGCCGCCTTAACGCAGCAGTTTCTGGCTCAGAATAAGATCGTTTTGCTTCTTTCACACAGTAATCTCGGAGTTGATAATTTGATCGTTGAAGTCGCCAAGCATGTTGATACCAAACAGATTTTTCGTTTTGGTAATGATCCGAACGTCATTTCGCCGGCGGCTCAGGAGTTTCATAATCGCCGCCGTCAGGAGAAAAACTTTTTTGGTTTTCCTGATGATTCAAACCGGATTGCCGAGAAGCGTTTCATTAAGGAAAGATTGGACAAGGGAGAAGGTTTGGTTTTGGCCTGCACGCTTGATTCATATCAGTCGGTTATCAACTTACGGGAGCTTAAGATAAAGCCGGATATTGTCATTATTGATGAAGCTAGTCGCGGTCTTTTCCATGAGTTTATCCCGGTAATCGGAGCCGCCAAACAAAAGGTGGTCTTTATCGGTGATAACCGCCAGCTTGGTAATATCACTCCTTCCCGCGAACTTTCAGAGTATTTGCGGGAAAAGTTGGCTGAACTCCCTGAAGACTATGGCATTGGCGCAATTTCGCTGCCTAAATCGCTGGTTGACTATTTCAATATGGGATTTTTTAATTCCCTGATTGAGCTCAAATACTTCGAACCGAACCTGCTTAGCTGTAACCGCCGTTCTCTAACCAGAATAAGCAATCTGATTAGTCGGACATTTTACGAGAGTCGCCTTATTCCTGGTCGATTCAATCCTTATAACGAAGGCCAGATAATATTTTTGGACACTAAAAATGTACCGAAGTTTAAAGATGAGCGCAAAGGCACCTCTTTCCATAATCCGATTGAAGCAGCTTATGTCGTTCAGCAATTTATGAAGCAGGCAATTCAGCATGTTAAAGGGGGAGGGAAAATAACTGATTTGGTTATCATCTCGCCCTATATGGCGCAGGTTCGCCTCTTAAAGAAAAAGTTGCGCAATCAACTTTTATTTCATCCGGTATTAAAGGAACAGGTAACTCCGAAAAATATCGATGAAATTCTGGAGCAACTGGTTATCACGGTTGATGCGATTCAGGGCGGTCAGAGGAAAATAGTTTTTGTTAGCCTGGTGAGATCGAATGCAGACAACGAGATCGGTTTCAACCATGATATCCGTCGTCTGAATGTCGCTCTATCACGCGCCCAGGATAAGTTGGTCATCATTGGTAACTCTAGTCCTTTTCTGGGTTGTGATTATCCGGACATCAGAGCTGCTTTCAAGGGGATGATAAGCTACGTTAAGGCTAAGGGGATATACAAAAAGTTGATTCCCTAATAGTTTTGTAAAGTAAAAGGCCGTTGTCTCGAATTTGAGAGAACGGCCTTTTAACGTCGGGCATATTCGTCCCGGCGTAGAATTTTGTTAGAAGATTGCGACCCCTTGATAAGCTGGGGCGGGAAGAAAAGAGATATGGTCATCGGTACGGTAAGTCGGTCTGTGTCACGTCAGACCCTTCCCTGACATATCGCACCTCAACGTTTGTCGCCAAGCTTTCTGTTCACCAGATCTTTATCCATCGGAAGGTCCTGCAGAGGGCGAAATAGAAAGCTAGCGTCGTCCAAAGACAACGCTTTTTGCCCGCACTCCTTCCAAGTCAGCAAGGGATCTTTCAGATCCAAGCTGGGAAATACGCTGGAGGCGGGAAGGCTACAAACGACTAACCAAGTAAAAATCCAGAGATTTTTCATTTTGTTAGTTTTTGTAAAAGAAAAAATGTTTTTCCGCCAAAAAAGGCGGGGGGAGAGAAGTCCAACCGTTTTCGCCCTGGTTGGACCATTTCTACTGAGAGTTGTGGGGCTTCCCGATAGGCTAGCTATCGGGCGCCCCTAGAAGAACGCGAACTTTTGAGTGAGGAAGTTCCGATACTTCTTAATAGTCCCTAAGGCCGCTGCTTTTATCGGGATCAATGGCCCTGAAATAAGGGCTGTAGTCGAAGCGACGGCGCTGTTGAGTCGGAAAATAATCATCAGCGGGACAAAATTGCAACCCTCAATAGAAGGGAAAGTGAAAGAACTAATGTTTTTCATAAACCTTCTATTTTTGGTATGCTCAAATTTAATCAAATAGCCTGGAAAAAGTCAATACATTACAAAATCGCCGTTTTTTGCTAAAATTATAAAGAGAAATAAACATAAGACTAGCTATATGAAAACCATCGCTCTGTTTTTCGGCGGCTTAAGCAACGAAGCGGAAGTTTCTATTATGTCCGCCAAGAATGTGGTTAAGAATTTTGATTACCGGCGCTATAAATTGATTTTAGTTTATTGGCGTAAACAAGATAGCCGTTTTTATATTGTCAAAAATATTAATAAGTTGGCTCTAGGCCGGAAGCGATTAGCGATTGAAGATTTTCGTCGGACATTTGATATCGCTCTGCCGATGACCCACGGTCGCTTCGGCGAAGACGGCGTCTTGCAAGCAATTTTTGAAAGTCAAAAAATAAAATATTGCGGTTGCCGGGTTTTAGGTTCGGCCGTCTGCATGGACAAGGCGGTTTTTAAAGATTTAATGAAGTCCGCCGCGATACCGCAAGTGAAATATGCGGTTTTAGATTTTAAAGCTTCCTCAAGCGAGGAAATAAAAAAAGAAAAGCGGCGAGTAAAAAAGTTTTTTCCGCTCCCTTGGTATATTAAGCCGGCTAATTCCGGTTCGTCGGTTGGGATCACTAAGGTAGAAAGAGCGGCTCAACTTGATAAAGCGATTAAAGACGCCTTAAAACACGACAGCAAAATTGTTATTGAAGAAGGCCTGGTTAATCCGAAAGAAATTGAAATGGCTGTTTTAGGTAACGAAGAACTACTAATTTCTCGACCCGGAGAGTTAAAACTAGCCAAAGATTTTTATAATTATGACGACAAGTATAAATTAGGAGAAGCAGTTGCTACTGTGCCAGCAAAAATTAAGGCTCAACAAGCTAAGAAGATTAAACAGTTAGCCGGTGAAATTTATCAGCTGGCTAATTGCCAAGGTTTTGCGCGTGTTGATTTTTTTATCGCCAGAAATAAGGTTTATCTTAATGAAATAAATACTTTACCTGGTTTTACTAATATATCCATGTACCCGATGTTGATGATGGATCGGGGGATGAGTTATCGGGAATTGTTGAATAGAATCATTGAATTGGCCTATTAAAATATGTTCGATGCCATATTAAAAATTTTTAAAGACAAAGAACTTTTTCCGATAATATATAACACCTCTTATTTTTATTGGGGCAATTGGCAAGATAAAAAATATTTTTATAGCTTTAAAGATAAGACTCCGGTTAATTGTTTTGTGGCGATGGGAAAAAACAAAAGTTTAGGTTTTTTTAACTCTGATAAATTAATTGAGATATCCAAAGAGTTTTTCGCTGTTTTTTTTAAACAACCCAGTATTTTATTAGAAAAACAACAAGAACTGGCAGCTGACCAGAAAGTGATTGATTCAATGTATCTTCGCTATACACTGGAATATTTAGAGAAGCAAAAAATATCTAGTCTTTTGCCGTTAATAAAAAAAGTTAAAGATATATCCTGGTGCGTTAACGGACGAATCTGGTTTTGTGTATATCCTTTATCAGCGGACTTTTTTTCTTCTTATTTTGACATAAAAAAAATTTGGGATAGGGCAATAGTGCCCGTCAACGATTCTTTCGATAAAATACAACGTCTTAATATTCTTCGGTTATTAGCTGACGAAGTCGCTTGGCCGAATATAGTTGAATCTTGTCAGTATTTTTATAGTTCCTATCACCACTCTCTTCCCCTGAAAGAGGTTGAGAAAAAATTACGAACGGATGGTTATCCGCTTACTGCGGATCAGGCGAGGAAAGAGTTGAAGAGAGAAGAAAAAGTAAAGATAAAAAAAGAAAAACAATTTTTTATTTGGAAAAAAACACTTAATGCTTCAGAAGCAAAAATTGTTGATTATATTCAGGCGGTAATAGAATTTCGAGACCGAAGGAAAGATATATTTAATAAAAGTTTTGTAATTATGCATAGAATCGCTTGCAAAGCTTTCCAGCAAGCCGGTATCTCTACGGAATTAATTCCTTTTGTTGAAGTTTCTGAGATCATTCGTGGTGTAAAGTACTTAAAAAAAATTAAAAATAACTTAGAAAAAAGGAAGAGTGGGTCTTTTATTTATCATCCATACGCTGGCAGAGGAAGGGAGGGTCTTATTAATTATGGTAAGCTTAAGACAGAAACCCTTAATTTTTACCAGCAAGCCTCAAGTTTGGATGCTCCAGACAGTGTTAAGGGCCAATGTGGGGCGCTTGGTAAAGTGAGGGGGAAAATAAGAGTGATAATTTATCAGCATGATTTCAAAAAGTTTAAAAAAGGAGAAATTTTAGTAAGTGGAATGACCCGCCCGGAATTTATGCCCCTAATACAAAAGGCAAAAGGAATAATTACTGACGAAGGAGGAATTACTTGTCATGCGGCAATTATTTCCCGAGAGTTGAAAATCCCTTGTGTCACCGGGACAAAGGTAGCCACCCAAATTTTAAAAGATGGCAATTTAGTTGAGATGGATGCTACCAGTGGCATGGTAAGGATTATTAAAAGAAAATGAATTAGTTTAATGTAGCGAAAATTTAAAAATACTAGGCGAGTGTCTAGTCTTTTTAAGTTAGTGGTCATTAGAAAGCGGATTTCCAACTCTTTAGACGAAATTATTGAGGAAATTAAGTATTGGGCGGAGTTTTTAAAAAAATAAGAATCTTATTCTAATTGGAATTTTACTTGGTTCGTTTCTTCCAGAATTTCGATTGTCGCCTTCACGGAAGGATTACCGGTGTTTTTTAATAATAGGTTATTTTGATATTTTTGCTGCAGTGGGGACAGAAATTCATCCCCCCAGGAAGGGGAAAAGGTGGTGACATCTGAAAAATCAACAATAATTTTTTCGGTATTTTCTTTAGGAAGTCGCGGAGTCAGCGCGGCCAAAGCCTCTTTGCCCAGTTGCCGAGAAATTAACAAGTTACCAAATTTTTGTAATTCAATTAGCATATTTTAGAAATTAATTAACGCCAAACAACCCCGGAAAGAGACATCGGCTTGCTCGATTTTTAGATTAACCGTTTTATCGTCTAGGATGGTAAAAGCATTACCGGATTGGAAATATAGTTTTAACGATGCGCTCTTTTTTATATCCACTAATACTTTTTTGACGTATTTTAAGCCATTGCCCCTGTTCTCGGGCGCTCGCCCAGAAATTTTTTCCGTAAAGGCCATTAATAAAGCCTCACTATCATTCACTAAGGCCGGGCGCACTCTTTTAAGAGTGGTCAGGATACCTTGGCCCCTGTCGGCTAAAACAATTTGTCCTTTGTTTAAATCGTAGGCAAAAAAGATCCCTCTAGTGTCTGGCCAGGACCCGAGATTGTGATCAAAGGAATTATTGCCGATTTCGCCAACCGTTGAACTTATTAAAGGAAAATCTTTTTCGAGTTTAGGAATTTTCTGTAAATCCATTTCCAAACGGTTGAGTCTGGCTTGAAAAGTTGAACCATCCAGACAATAGAATTGGGCATCCGGCTCAACAGCCGGTGAGGTAAGAACCCATTCTTTGGCTAAGGAAAAAATATCCTTCGTTATCAACTTGATATCCGAAAGTTTATAGAAGCGATAACCATTAGGATTAATGCGGACTGGTTTAAGCCGACCGGATTCATCCCAGCGTCTCAGCGTTTGTATTGAAACATTAAGCATTTCTGCGGCTTCATTAATTTTTATTAATTTATCTTTAAACATACTCATTTATTTAATAATCTATACAAATCTATACATTTTTGTATCAATATATACATTATAGCTTAGATCAGGTAAATGTCAATATAGTGGTAATATTAAGCTTTCGAGTCTCCTAGGCAAGCAAAATAAACTAAAATAACTCCACGCAGGTGGGGTTATTTTTATTTAGTTGGACCCTAAGGGATTTCCGCCTCGCAACGCCTTAACGGCGTTGCTCGTTGTCCAGGGCGGACCCGCTAAGCGCTGCGCTTGCTCGCGCTTATCGTCGCTCGTCCGCTTGTTATCGCTCCGCTCAAACTCGCGTCTCGCTCGCCGCCTGTTCTCATCCCTTAGTTGCGAACTACTAAATAAAAAAGCCGCGGCATTCGCCGGACTTTTTTATTTAGTGGACCCTAAGGGATTCGAACCCTTGACCCCCTGCTTGCAAAGCAGGTGCTCTAGCCAGCTGAGCTAAGGGCCCAGAATGAAAAACAGTATTATTATTAATTATCAATTCACAATTGTCAATTCTATTTAGGCGCTTGGTTGTATTTTAGAAGTGGGCTCAAGAGCCAATTCATAAAATTTTGGCCACTACCAGTTAAAACAATAATCCCGATAAATAAGAAGAGTAAGCCGAACAATTTATAGCCCAACCTAGTGCCGCCCTCAGAACCGAGTTTTTCTTCAAACCAAGCCAAGCGGCCGAAATTGTTGACAAACCACTCAGTTTTAATAACCAAGAAAAGTCCGGGAGCCATAATGACTATCCCTAAAATAATGTGTCCCATATTTATTTTATGTAATTAAGTGGATTATATTTCTTACCATTAATTATAACTTCAAAATGGATGTGCGGTCCAGTCGACCAACCAGTCGAACCCATCGCGGCAATATTTTCTCCTTTCTCAACTTCATCACCGACGCTAACAAACAATTTAGAAGCATGGCCGTAACGAGTCTTTTTCCCACCGCCATGATTAATAACTACACTGTAGCCATAGCCTGTCGCCCAACCAGCGAATTCCACTGTTCCGGAATCAGCCGCGTAGAGAGGTGTCCCGCTTTTATTGGCAATATCAACACCAGGATGACGCCAAGAAAAATATTGGGTCATGCGGTGGCCGTCGGTTGGCCAGCTCATCTTATTGCCGCTGGTTTTGATAGCGGGTGATTTGATTAAATCTTTAATGACTGACAGACCGGTATAGTTGGTTGTTGCCCGAGTGGCCACTGAAGTGCCGCTAATTTTCTTCGCTCCGGGAAGGACTATTTTTTTTCCGACTCCTAAACTATTTCCTAAATTATTACAGCTTAAGATTTTTTCCACTTCAATATTATAGGTTTTAGCGATTTTCGCCAAAGTATCGCCTTTTTTGACGGTATATAAAATGCCGCTATAAGGCAGGATGGTTAATTTATTACCGGGACGGATTAAACTAAAGGCCGTTAAATTATTAGCCCAAAGAATCGTGTTCACGGTTAAGCCAAAACGGCGGGCGATGGTCGAGACGGTGTCGCCATTTTGAACGGTATAATAAATTATTTCTTGGCGTTCGGGGCTGGCGATTTCATTATCTAGGGCTGAGTTGGCGAGTAGATAAGGTTTAAAAACGATATCGCCGCCGTCGGAAAAAGATAATTGATAATTTTCATCCAAAGGCTCCTCAACAATCAAGTTTGGTTGTTTTTCTAGAGAGCAGGAATCATCTAAATATTTTTCTTTACCCGCGGTTAACAGGCTATTTGGAGTAATTGTTTCTTCAATTAACTCTTCATCAACGGCACCGCCGAATTCGGTCGGCACTAAATTAGCTAAAATTGTTTTAGAAATTTTATTTTCTAGTGCGCTCGCCTCGTTGCTATTAATAAAATTAGTAACGATAATGATTCCGGAAAGAAGTAAAATAAATAAATAAAGATATTTAGTATGGAAAAGTTCGGTGGGCGATTCTTTGATCGTTCCAGTTTTTTTTAAACGAAAGATTAGATAATATATTTTAGCTAATATTCGGTATAAAGGCGATTTAAATAACCAGCGAAAAGAGCCGGATAGTAACCGGAATAAACGAGTTATAAGAAAACCTAATAAATGCAGGGATTTGATGGAAATTAAACCAATTTCAACCGCTATTCTTTTAAATTGTTGATTTTTTTGATTGGAAATATAATTAAATCAAGTTGTCAATTAAAATCAAAGCTCTTTCTTATACTATCATTTTTAAACTTTTATCGTCAATTTATGATATAATATAAAAAACGAGAAAGAAATTAGGAATTTTTCAATCATTATGTATAAAATTGTTTTGTTGCGTCACGGGGAAAGTACTTGGAATAAAAAAGGCTTATTTACCGGCTGGACAGATGTTGCTTTAACGCCGCACGGCGAACATGAAGCGCGGGAAGCCGGGCGAAAAATAAAAGCGGCTGGTTTTAAGTTTGATTTAGTCTTTGAGAATTTTTTAAAACGTTGTTGGGAAACGACTACCTTAGCACTTGAGATTATCGGTGGCCAACCGCAGATCAAAAAAGACTGGCGACTCAATGAAAGACATTATGGCGCTTTACAAGGAATGAATAAAAAAGCCATGGTGAAAAAATATGGTGAGGAAAAAGTTTTTGCCTGGCGCCGCTCCTATAATGTTCGTCCGCCCAAGATTAAAAAAGGCAGCCATTATGATCAGAGCGCTAATGTTATTTACCGCGGAATAAAAGTGCCGCTAACGGAAAGTCTGCAAGACGTCGAAAAAAGAGTTAAACCTTTTTGGGAAGAGAAAGTTATTCCCGCCCTAAAAAAGAAGCAACGAATTTTAATTTCTGCTTCGGGTAATAGTTTACGAGCTTTGGTTAAGTCGCTGGGTAAAATTCCGGCCGCTAAGATTATGACTTTAAATATTCCTACGGGCTTACCGCTAGTTTATGAACTTGATGAAAATTTTAAATTACAAAGGTATTATTATTTGGCGACCAAGAAAGAATTGCTGGCGGCGATTAATAAAGTTAAAAATCAGATTAAAGTAAAATAAAAAAATCGTCTAAAGTTAAGAATCAGCTTACTTAATAAAAACACCAGGAACGGTGTTTTTATTAAAACGGTGATTGAAATAGTTTAAAGTTATTTTACCATAACAGCGAAGGGTTTCTTCTGTCCGTAGGGCTTGGGCCCGGTTTTTAAGCAGTAATTGGCAATTCCTTTTTTAAAATAAGCGGTTTTTTGTTTCTGAATCAAACCAACCAAGTAATAACTTAGGGACAAGACTAAGCCGAAATCAGCATTTTTAGGTAGAGATAATTTCCAGCGGTTTTTCGTTTCGCCAAAATATTTATTTTGGCCAAAGCTAATTACTAACTCCCGCGCTGATCGAGCGATGAATTTAGCGTGTCGAGCATTACCCTCGCTATAGGCGCGTAAACTAGAGTAAGGTCCAAAGAGTTCATCATCTTTGACCGTCAACATATCGACGATCGCTTTAAATTTATCCGGCAGAATGAAAGTAAAGAAAGAATATTTTTTTAAATTGGTCGGTATTTTTAAGCGGCTTAAGAAATTTTTTATGGCCTGAGCTTTTTCGCCGGTCGCGCCCAAAAGTAAGCCGACATAAGTCGAGAAATTATAAGAATATGGTTCTGGTATTTTTTGCGAAACAATTAATTTATCGGCTAG
>Ga0172375_10001250_pt1 | contig 41086 bp, 49 predicted proteins | sample LakKiv1m_FD_114537 | JGI IMG/M metagenome (GOLD analysis project Ga0172375, IMG submission 114537) | Freshwater microbial communities from Kabuno Bay, South-Kivu, Congo - kab_092012_11.1m | ecosystem: Environmental > Aquatic > Freshwater > Lake | place: Democratic Republic of the Congo... | reverse complement strand
GTACCCTGTTTGCCGATGGTAATAATGCGGTCCACCAACTTACGAGCTTCTTTAGCGCGAGATTCTGTGGTGCGAATGCGCTGATGAATTAAAACGGATTTTGCAATATCGCGCACCGTCGCGGCACGCCACATCGTTCTTCGTCCGAATGCTTTTCCAGCTTTTCCGTGTCTCATAGCTTCTTATGCGTCCTTTTGTCGAAGTTTTTTTGCATCAATTTTCATGCCTAATTCAAGCCCCATCGCCTTAAGGATCTCGTCGATCTCAGTAAGAGACTTCTTGCCGAAATTACGGAAACCTAAAAGCTCGGCTTCACTTTTACGTACCAAATCAGAAATGGTCTTGATATTGGATTCACGTAAGCAGTTAGAACTACGAACAGAGAGCTCAAGCTCTGAAATAGGCAAGCGTAATTTTTCATACAAAGCCTTTTCTTCAGCTGAAATCTCTTCCTCTTCCTCTTCTTCTTCCGGTAATTGACCATAGCTAACAAAAACATCCAAATGACGCTGCAAGATATTCGCGCCATACAATAAAGCTTCTTTCGGGTTCACGCCACCATTGGTCCAGATCTCTAAGATCAGCTTATCATAATCCGTTTGCTGGCCAACGCGCGTATTCTCAACAGAAAAGTTAACCTTAACGATCGGCGTAAAGATAGAGTCGACAACGATGGTGTTCATCGGCGCGCCTTCTTTCTTATTTGCCTCAGCGGGAACATATCCACGTCCACGAGCAACCTCAAGCTCCATATTGAACTTCACATCCTGGGTCAGCGTGGCGATCAAAAGATCAGGGTTCAAGACCTCTACGGTCTCATCCCGGATGATATCCTTGGCATAAATGGCCCCTTTTTTATCCGCTTTAATATAAACGGTCTTGGCTACCTTGGAGTGCGATCGCAAGATCAATTGCTTGACATTAAGGACAATGTCCGTCACAGCTTCCATGACGCCTGGGATCGTTGAAAATTCATGCTGGACACCATCAATGCGGATAGCGGTCACAGCGCTGCCCTCTAAGGACGACAAAAGGATCCGTCGCAACGAATTACCTAATGTGACACCATATCCCCGCTCAAAAGGTTCCGCGATAAACTTGCCATATGTTTCGGTGTAGCTCGACTCATCGCACTCGAGTCGTTTTGGCATTTGGAAATCTCTCCACTTGACACCCATGTGTACTCCTCCTACCGTTAATGAATATTCGAAATATTTCGATTATCGAGAATAAAGTTCAACGATGAGCTGCTCGTTGACCGGAACCTGTATATCTTCGCGGACAGGCAAGCGTGCAATCTTAGCTTTATACTGCTGCAGGTCGACAGTTAACCAAGCAGGAATATTGCGCGCCTTCGTCGCTTCTATATTTTCCTTAATGATCTTTTCGCCTTTTTTCTGAAAGCGTACTTGGACTTCGTCATCTTTTTTAACCAAAAACGATGCCACATTTACACGGCGATTATTCACCCATACATAGCCATGGCTAACGAACTGTCTCGCCTGGCTACGAGAGGATGCAAACCCCATCTGATAAATAACGTTATCTAATCGTCTCTCGAGAAACTGTAACAACGTATGTCCTGTAACGCCTTTGGCGCGGGCAGCCTTCTCGAAATAATTACGGAATTGACGCTCAAGCATGCCATACATCCTCTTAAGTTTCTGCTTTTCGCGCATCTGAAGGCCAAAGTTCGAAAGTTTTGTACGCTTCGCCCCATGCTGACCCGGCGCGTATTCCCGTCGAGTTAAAGCACATTTGTGGGTAAAACAACGGGTGCCCTTTAAAAAGAGCTTCTGGCCCTCCCGTCGACATTTTGGACAATCTGACTGTAAATCTTTTGCCATGAATTTCTCCTCTTACCTTAAACTCGTCGCTTTTTACGTGGACGGCAACCGTTGTGCGGTACCGGCGTTATATCTCTAATGGACAACACTTTGATGCCGGCAGCAGCTATCGCGCGAATCGCTGATTCACGGCCAGCTCCCGGACCTTTCACAAAGACTTCCACTGTTTCTAGGCCCATATCTTTGGCTTTCTTCGCCGCATCCGCCGCAGCGATCTGCGCGGCAAACGGCGTGGATTTCTTTGACCCTTTAAAGCCCATATGTCCTGGGCTCGACCATACCAGCACATTGCCCTTGGTATCTGTTACTGCGATGATCGTATTGTTAAAACTCGCCTGAATATGAATCTCGCCGGCTGTTCCACCGCGCAAAACTTTCTTCTTAGCTTTTGGTTTAACCTCTTTCGCAGCGGATGGCTGGACAGGAGGCTGTGCTGATGGTTGTTGCGTTGTCATGCTTTCTCCTTCAGTAAATTACTTAGCGGCCACCGGTGCAGCAGCCATAATAACCTTCTTTTTACCTTTACGGGTTCGAGCGTTCGTCTTTGTTCTTTGGCCACGCGCTGGAAGACCTCGTTTATGACGATAACCACGATAACACCCGATATCGATCAAACGCTTAATATTTTGAGATACCTCGCGTCGCAAATCACCTTCGGTATGATAATCCCGCTGAATAATCGCCGTGATCTTGGAAACCTCTTCCTCGCTAAGATCCTTAGCCCGCTTGTTCTTATCGACTTGAGCCTGCTCTAAGATCTTCAAGCAATTCTTGCGTCCGATACCATACAGATATGGCAACGCCGCTTCAATGCGTTTTTCTTTCGGAATGTCAACACCTAAAATTCTTGGCATAGATATTTATCCCTGTCTCTGTTTATGTTTTGAGTTAGAACAGATCACCCGCACCACATTCTTGCGGCGGACGATCTTACAATTACTGCAAATTCGCTTAACGGAAGATTTGACTTTCATATTATAGTGCCCTATAGGTAATGCGTCCTCTGGTTAGATCGTATGGCGATAACTCTACTTTGACTTTATCGCCCGGCAAAAGACGGATAAAATGCACACGCATCTTTCCGGAAATATGCGCCAACACCCTATGCCCATTATCCAATTCCACTTGGAACATGGCGTTGGGAAGCGCCTCTTTAATAACACCCTCAACTTCAATTAATTCTTCTTTGGCCATTTTTTTCTTAGACCTGCGTTAGTATTTCTGGCCCTTGCGACGTAATGGCAACTGTATGCTCAAAATGGGCTGACGGCTGTCCATCCAACGTAACTACGGTCCAGCGATCCTCTAAGATCTTTGTTTTTGCGCTGCCTATATTAACCATCGGCTCCACGGCAAAGACCATGCCTTCTTTTAAAATAGGTCCAGACTTGGGAAGTCCAAAATTAGGAACTTCTGGATCCTCGTGCAACGCCCGGCCAATCCCATGACCGACAAAATCACGAACAACTGAAAATCCAAACGGCTCGACATAGCTCTGAACAGCAAATCCAACATCAGAAAGATAATTCCCAGGGGTCATTTGCTGGATGCCTTGATAAAGGGATCTTTCTGTCACCTCAAGAAGTTTCTTTTTATTTTCCTCCACAGCACCAAAGCCAACCGAGAATGCCATATCAGAAAACCAACCGTCAAGGATCAAGCCGACATCAATACTGAGAATGTCACCATTCTTGATCTTGCGTTGACTGGGGATCCCGTGAACAACCTCTTCGTTAAAAGAAGCACAAATAGCTTTTGGATACCCCCGATATCCTTTAAAAGCCGCACGCGCGCCTTTGCGAGCGATAAGACTCTCAGTAAAATCGTTGATCTCAAGCGTTGTTAAACCTATTTTCAAAGAACTTTTAACAGAGCCAACAATCTGCGCCAATGCCTTGCAGGCACGACGCATACAATCAATTTCACTTTTTGTCTTTAAGGGTATCAATTTTACCGTCTTTTTTAAAGATCGCCAGCAATTCATCGCGAAGCTTTTCAGCATCCGTGTTGCCATCGACCGTGAGCAACGTCCCCTGCTTTTTGTAATAATCAATGATGGGCGCCGTGCTTTCTAAATAGACATTGATACGTTTCCGGATCGTTCCTTCGTTGTCATCCGGCCGCTGATATAATTCTCCCTGACAGACATCGCAAACGCCTTCTTTCTTCGACGGCATATTCTTCACATGATACAGAGCGGCACATTGACGGCAAACCCGACGGCCTGTTAAACGCTGAATAACAACCTCGGAATCCACTTCCATATAAACCACATAATCCACAGGCTGATCGATGCGTCGCAAGAGAGTGTCTAGGTCTTCTGCCTGTTTCGCTGTCCGAGGAAACCCGTCGAGCAAATAACCTGCTTGCGCGATCGAGGGATCCTTGAAACGATGCTCAATGATCCTGGTGACAACCTCATCAGGAACTAATCCGCCGCTTTCAACGTACTTTTTTACTTCTTGGCCTAGCGCAGTGCCGTTTTTCATCTCTTCGCGCAAAATGTCACCCATCGAAATATGCTTCACGCTCAGCTTTTTCTCAAGAAGCTTGGCTTGCGTTCCTTTGCCAGCCCCCGGCGCTCCTAACAAGATCAATCTCATCGTCGGCCTCGAATATGTCCTGTCTTCATAAAGCCATCATAATGGCGCATCAACAATTGCGATTCCATCTGCTTAACGGTATCAAGCATGACGCCAACAACGATCAAAATACTAGTTCCGCCAAAGAACGATGCCACCAAGTAAGGAACCTTGAAGGCGGACATGATCGCATCCGGCATAACAGCGATCGCGCACATGAACACAGCGCCAGCAAGCGTAATACGCGTCATAACAAAATCTAAAAATTCTGCCGTTGGCGCCCCAGGTCTTACTCCAGGGATAAAGCCACCGTGCTTTTTCATATTATCTGCCACATCCACAGGGTTAAAAACGATCGCAGTATAAAAATAACAAAAGAAAATGATCAACAATCCATATAAAAAGTAATAAACAAAATGTCCACGCAAGAACATGTTCGCAAATGCTTGCAGCCCTTGGTTTGGAATAAAACTCGCCATTGTCGCAGGAAACAAAAGAATCGACTGCGCAAAGATAATGGCGATAATGCCGGCTGTATCAACCTTCAAAGGAATATAGGTGCTTTGACCACCGTAAACTTTGCGCCCGACAATCCGTCGCGCGTATTGCACAGGAATACGGCGCTGTCCCTGAGTTATCAAGGTGATCGATAAAATAACGGCGATCAAGAATGCAACCATCATCAATAGCGTAAAGGGTTGAATCTGACGCATGGCAGCTGTTTTCGGCGATAGCAAGACGATCAACGCGCGAATGGCATCAGGAATACGCGATAAAATACCTGCTGCGATAATGAGGGATATCCCCTGGCCAATACCCTTTTCTTGGATCTGTTCTCCCAGCCACATCAAAAGGATCGTTCCGCAAGAAAGCGTGAACATCGTCGTAAGACGAAATCCAAATCCAGGATTATTGACCACTTGTAAGCCTTGAAATGCTTGAGGGCTTTCAAGCCATAGCGCAATAAAATAAGATTGGATCAGGCACAAAATAAGCGTTCCATAGCGCGTGTATTGATTGATCTTCTGATAACCCGCTTGGCCTTCTTTTGAAAGTTTTTCCAAGGCTGGAATAACAGCTGTCAACAGCTGCATAATAATGGAGCTTGAGATGTACGGCATGATCCCTAAGGAAAATACTGTCATCTGCTCCAAAGCGCCACCAGAAAACATGTTCATCATGCCAAAGATCGTTCCACCGCCGGATGTCTCATTGATGCGACGAAAAAATTCTGCCAAGACAGACCCATTCACGCCGGGAGTCGGAACATGACAGCCCACGCGGTACAAAATAATGATCCCTAGCGTAAAAAGAATCTTCTTCTTTAAGTCTGGGATTCGAAAGCAATTTGCAAACGCTTGCAACATTGTGTGATTAAACTATTTTCTTTAAGATTTCGGTTTTTCCGCCGGCTTGTTTGATCTTCTCTTCCGCGGATTTGGAAAAGCTGTGTGCCTGGATCGTCAACGGCTTCTTTATCTCACCAGCGCCTAATATCTTAATGACCTTATACGCGCTCTTGATCAGCCCTCGTTCTTTTAAGATTGCAGGGGTGATAACATCGTTTTCTTTAAACTTCCCAAGATTTTCAATATTAACGATCTGATAGATGGTCGGATTCTTACGTCGGAAGCCAAACTTTGGCAAACGACGGATCAGAGGCATCTGCCCGCCTTCAAGTCCGTGAATAACGGCACGCCCGGCGCGAGACTTCTGACCTTTTGTTCCACGGCCTGACGTCTTACCACTGCCAGAACCTTGGCCACGGCCAACAGGTTTCTTATGTTTATTAGATCCCTTAGGAGACTTTAACTCATGCAGAAACATTATCTTTTTCTCCTGTTGTCTCGACTGTTTTTAAATGTGTTAACGCATCGATCGTGGCCTTGATAACGTTGATCGGATTATTGGATCGATGGCATTTCGTTAAAATATTGCGGATACCACAGGCATCACAAATAGCACGCACAGGACCTGCGGCAATAACGCCAGTTCCTTCAAAGGCTGGCTTCAATAAGACACGCGCTCCGCCGCATCGACCGATAATTTCATGCGGGATCGTCCCCTTTACCACAGGAATATCGATCATTTTACGCTTAGCGATACGTAAAGATTTCTGGATCGCGATAGAAACTTCCCGGGCTTTATCCAAAGAAAACCCAACCTTGCCTTTTCCGTCTCCCACAACAACTAAAGCGCTAAAACTTAACTTTTTACCACCCTTGGTAACCTTGGTAATGCGATTGATGGTAATAACTTTCTCAATAAACCCTGAGTCTTCTTGCTTGCGCACAGGAGCCACCTTGGCTGACCAGCGCTTACGCTTCTGATCCGGTGCCGCATGAAATTCATCTTCTTCCCCGGCGGGTTTAGCCGCAACGACAGCAGGGTTGGCTGTTGCAGGGATCACTCCTTCAGGGGCAGCGCCAACAGTTACCTTCTCGTCGGCCTGCTGAGGAATATTTTCTTGACCTTTATCTTGGAGATTATTATCGTTTGTCATTAAAATTCTACTCCGCCTTTACGAACCGCTTCGGCTAGCGCCTTGACACGCCCATGATACAAACAGCCGCCACGGTCGAAACATACTTTTTTTATTCCTTTTTCTAAAATCTTGGCTGCAAAGGCTTCTCCCAACGATGAAGCTGCTTGAACATTGCCGCCGTTTTTTAGCTTTCCCCGTAAATTCTTATCAAGCGTTGACATGCTCGCCAACGTTTTGTGGGCTGAGTCGTCAATCAATGAGATCGAAATGTTATTAAGACTACGATGAATGCAAAGGCGTGGACGCTCTGTCGTGCCAGAAACCTTCGCGCGAATACGATTGTGACGATAAACACGTTTTTGTTCTCGGGTATTAATCATAGGTTATTTAGTAACCGTCTTTCCTTGTTTACGCTTAACGACTTCACCCGCAAAGCGGATGCCTTTCCCCTTATAAGGCTCAGGTGGCTTAATACGACGAATGCTCGCCGCCACATTGCCTAATTTGACATTATCAAAACTTTCAAGCTCAAGTTCGCTAGGAGTCGCGGACTTGATCTTGATCTCAGCTGGAACCTCAACAACGACAGGATGGCTAAAGCCAAGGCTGAACGTAATTTTCTGGCCTTGAACTTGGGCGCGAAGACCAAGCCCATGAATTTCAAGCTTCTTTTTGTGGCCTTCCGAAACGCCAATGATCATGCCGATAAGACGCGAGCGGATCGTTCCGTGATTTGCACGTGATTGTTTATCATTTGATTTACGGTCAACAAAGATCTTATCATCCTTCAGCTCTAATGTAATGCTTGAAGGAACAGGAAGGCTTAATTTTCCCTTTGGCCCTTCAATCAACGCCGTGCCATTCGTAAAAGAAAACTTGACCCCTTTGGGAACAGTGACTGGTTTTTTTCCGATTCTAGACATAGATTTTACCAAATATAGCAGAGGACTTCTCCGCCCACTTTCAATTCACGAGCCTGCTTATCATCAACAACACCTTTTGAAGTTGAGAGAATAGCCGTGCCGAGTCCGTTTAATACTCTAGGAAGCCGATCACGGGTCGCATAAACACGCAATCCCGGTTTCGAGATCCTCTTTAACCCTAAAACAGCAGATTTTTTTCCTTTGGTGTACTTTAAATAAACCTTCAAGGTGCCCTGAGCGCTATCTTTTAAAAGACGCACATCTTCGACATATCCACGCTGTTTAAAAATCATTAACATCTTCTCGATGAGTTTGGATGCAGGGATATCAACTGTTTCCTTGGATGCCTGAATCGCATTACGGAAACATGTCAATGCATCGGCTATCGGATCTGATACTGACATCTTCTCTACCTTTCTTGTTACCAGCTGGCCTTCTTAACGCCGGGGATCTCACCTTTCCAAGCCAATTCGCGAAAACAGATACGACACACGCCAAATCGTCTTAAGAATCCTTTCGGTCGCCCGCACAGACGGCATCGATTATGCTGCCGCGCGCTAAATTTTGGTTTTTTTGCTGCTTTTAATATAAGTGATTTTCGTGCCATATCCTTATCTCTTCCTGAACGGCATCCCGAGAAGGCTCAAAATTTCCTGTGTCTGCTCTTCGGGGCCATGATTAAAAACAAATGAAATATCCATCCCTTGTGGACGCGGGATCTGATCCATGGGGATCTCCGGGAAAATAGTTTGCTCGCTAAGCCCTAATGTATAATTCCCGCCCTTATCAAAAGACTTGCGGGAAACACCGTTAAAGTCACGAATACGGGGTAAAGCAATACTGACTAATCGGTCGAGAAATTCGTACATTTTATCCCCGCGCAAAGTCACTTTGCAACCAACGGGCGCATTTTCTTTAAGCTTAAAGTTCGAAATTGCCTTACGCGCTTTACGGATAAGAGGCTTTTGGCCTGTAATGGCCGTCAGGTCTTTGACAGCTGCCTCAAGAATGTTAATATCAGCGATCGCTTCCCCAACGCCCATGTTGATCACGATCTTCTGCAGGCGCGGGACAGCCATGACATTCTTAATACCGAACTTTTGTTGAATAGCCGGGATAACTTCTTTGTGTAATTTCTCAACTAATCTTGCTTTCATCTTAATTCGTGGCTCCACATTGTTTGCACTCGCGGCTCTTTGTCCCATCTTTTAAGACGGCAACTCTTGTGCGCGACGCTTTATTGCATTGCTTGCAGACTAACATCACATTACTTAGCGAAATCGCCGCTTCGACTTCGACGATGCCGCCCTTAGGGTCGGTTTGCGTCTTACGTTGCGCCTTTTTTGCCAAATTAATATTTTCCACAAGGGCTTTACCTAGCCGAGGAAAAACATGCAACACTTTTCCTTTTTTACCTTTATCTTTTCCGGTAATCACTTGAACAGTATCATTTTTTCGGATTCTCATCATTTATACAACCTCAGGGGCTAAAGAGATGATCTTCATGTAATCTAAATTCCTTAATTCACGAGCAACAGGGCCAAAAACACGCGTTCCTTTGGGGTTGCCGGTGTCATCGACGATCACAACAGCGTTCGAATCGAATCGCACATATGTTCCATCAATGCGACGCAACGGAAATTTCTGCCTAACGACAATGGCCTTCACAACCGTTCCCTTTTTGACAGCCGCATTAGGGCCTGATTCTTTTATGTTGACGCGGATCATTTCTCCGATCTTAGCGAAACGACGACCGCGAGCTTTCAAGACCCCAATAAAGGACGCCTTACGCGCACCTGTGTTATCTGCCACATCAAGAATAGTTTTGAGTAAAATCATTTTTCAGTTTCTTTTTTAACAATGTTGGTAATGATCCATCTCTTATCTTTGGAAATCGGCCGGGATTCCATGATCTCAACAACATCGCCTATCTTTGCGCTATTGTTCTCATCATGGGCTTTATATTTCGCCGAATGCTGCATCTGTTTCTCATATTTGGCATGCTTCGAACGCCACGCCACGCGGACAACACGCGTCTTGTTCATCTTGTCGCTCACAACCGTTGCGAGGAGTTTTCTTCGTCGATTAATACGTTCTGTCATTTGGACTTTCTTTCCCTTAAAATCGTTTGGATACGGGCAATATGACGTCTCAATTTACCGAAAAGAGCCGGCTTTTCGACCTTGCCGAATTTACGCTGATAATTAAGCTCAAATAATTCTTTTTTGAAAGCAGTTTCTTTTTGAAGTAAATCTGCGTTATCTAATGCGCGAAATTCTTTTGTCTTCATACATCAACCTTTTGTTATTGTGCAGCGCCGGATCGCGTAACAAATTTTGTTCGCATCGGCATCTTAAAAGCAACGAGACGAAAAATAGTTTTAGCGAATTCTTCCGGGACACCGCCCATTTCGAATAAAATTCTTCCTCGGTGGATCGGGCAAACCCAATGATCCAGATCGCCCTTGCCTTTTCCCTGACGAGTTTCAGCTGGTTTTTTTGTAACAGGCTTTGCTGGAAAAACATTGATCCACAGCTTACCGGTTCCCTTCATCTTACGCGCGATCAAAACACGCGCGGCTTCAATATGGTTCGACCTGAGCAATCCGTTGTCGAGAGACTTCAAGCCGTATTCACCAAAGCAAAGCCGTGATCCGCGGATCGCCAACCCTCGGCATTTGCCTTTCTGAATCTTGCGATATTTTACTTTTTTTGGTAGCAACATATGTTAAGCATCCTTTTTTGCTGATTCAGCAACCTTCACTACTTCACTCTTTTTATCGGCTTCTGCTTCCTTCACGTTCTTATCATCAGTCTTATCCAAAACAGCATCACCGTGGTACACCCACGCTTTCACACCCAAAATACCGTATGTTGTCGTCGCTTCCGCAAAACCATAATCAATGTCAGCACGAAATGTCTGCAAAGGAAGTTTGCCTTCTTTATATGTTTCACGACGGGACATTTCCGCGCCGCCCAAGCGGCCAGCACAGCTGATCTTGATCCCCTTAGCGCCTGAGGCCAAGGCTTGTTCGACCGCACGCTTCATCGCTCGACGAAACGCAATACGTTTTTCCAACTGTAAGGCAACGCTTTGAGCGATCAAGCTCGCATTAACGGCCGGATTCTTGATCTCTTGAATGTCAATCGCTAGCTCTTTAGGGGTGAGCTTGCCTAATTCTTCTTTTAATTTATCAATGTCTGCGCCGCGACGTCCGATAATGACCCCTGGCCTCGCAGAAGCGATCTTAACCTTGACTTGCCCACCTAGACGCTCAATGTCAACATGTGAAACAGATGCGTGCGCGAACTTCTTTTTAATATAAATACGGATCCTGTTATCCTCAATGATATTGGTCGCAAAATCTTTCTTATCTGCAAACCAGCGACTTTTCCAGTCTTTGATGTATCCGATGCGTAAAATTATTGGACTAACCTTCTGCCCCACAGTGTTCCTCGCTATTTCGTTTTTAAATCAAGTTCAATGGTTAAATGAGTTGTTCTCTTAATCAACGGTGTTGCGCGGCCGAACGATGCAGCCCGATAACGGCTCCACGACGGACCGATATCTGCAAAGATCTTTGAAATAAAAAGCTGGTCCTCGGTCAATCCTTTTTGTTTTGCGTTGCTCACAGCAGAATTCAACAATTTAACGATGCGATCCCGTGAACCCTTGCTGACTTGCTGTAAAATAACAGAAGCAGTCTTAACGTCTTTGCCGCGGACCAGATCAATAACCTGACGGACCTTAGCCGGTGCAACGCGAATAAACCTTCCTTTAGCTGATGCGATCATGAAATATTACCTTTTAAGTTTTATCTGGTGACTTTTTCGCTTTAACGCCGCCGTGCTTTTTAAACGTACGGGTCGGCGCAAAATATCCAAGCTTATACCCTACCATATTTTCCGTAATAAAAACCGGAACGTGCTTACGCCCATCGTGAACAGCAACTGTATAGCTCACAAAATCAGGCGTGATCGTTGATCGGCGAGACCAGGTCTTGATGACCTGTTTCTGGCCGGTCTTCTGCATCTTTTCAATCTTTTTCAAAAGATGATCATCAACAAATGGACCTTTACTGACCGAACGTGTCATATATTATTGATTTCCTTTTTTGCGTCTTCGAACAATATTCTTATCCGAATACTTTCTCTTTTGTCGTGTCTTATAACCCTTTGTCGGTTTCCCCCAAGGTGTCACTGGATGAGGATTACCTTGCGGCGATTTACCTTCACCACCACCGTGGGGATGATCAACAGGATTCATCGCGACACCGCGCACTTTTCCGCGTCGGCCAAGCCATCGAGAACGCCCTGCTTTGCCGATCGAAATAGACTCATGCTCAACATTGCCGATCTGACCAATCGTTGCGCGGCAATTCGTTCTTATCTTGCGGACTTCGCTCGAAGGCAAGCGGATATGCGCTTCTTCCCCTTCTTTAGCCATAATCTGCGCTGCCGTCCCAGCAGAGCGAACGATCTGGCCACCTTGTCCTGGCTGTAACTCAATGTTGTGAATAGCCGTGCCTAATGGGATGTTAGCAATCGGCATACAATTGCCGGGTTTAATTTCTGCTTCCGGATCAAACGTGCTTACAACTGTATCTCCCACCTTAAGCTCTAAAGGCGCGATAATGTAAGAGCGCTGTTTATCAGGATATTCGATCAGTGCGATACGTGATGATCGGTTAGGATCATACTCGATCGCAAGAACATTCGCGACAGCATCAATGCGATCACGCTTAAAATCGATCAAACGGTACATGCGTTTATGGCCACCGCCACGAAATCTCAATGTCACGCGACCATAATTATTACGGCCTCCGCAGCTGCGTAAAGGCGCTAATAAAGACTTTTCTGGCTTTGACTTTGTGAGTTCGGCAAAATCCGACAATATCGTATGGCGCAGCGCGCTTGTTGTTGGACGAAATTTTTTTAATCCCATTACGTCACCTCAATCTTATGGCCTTCGCAGAGTGTCACAATAGCCTTTTTCCAGTCTGGCGTTTTCCCGAGGATCTGACGAACACGCTTCTTTTTGCCAGGAACAATGCAGGTATGGACATCTTGAACCTTGACCTTGTAAATATCTTCAACCGCCTTACGGACCTCGATCTTTGTTGCCCGACGGTCAACCTGAAAGAGATACTTACGTTCTTCGCCCAAGGCAGTACCTTTTTCGGTGCGAATCAATGTTTTTACTTTATCGTAACTGTTAGCCATTTTTATAAAAACTTTCTCTCATGTTCTCTGTAAACTAACTTCCAGAGAACGAATTATTGAACCCGCTTTAGCAAATCCTTGAAAGCGGACTTTGTAATTAACAATTTCTTGTTTTGTAAAATATCGTGAGCCGTTACATCACAGGATCGCACCATGCGAAATGAAGGAATATTGCGAGATATGCGAGAAACATTATCATCGACCGACTCAACCACAGCAACGATCTTTCCGGCTAATTTTAAATTCTTTAAAACTTTCGCGAAATCTTTTGTTTTGTCTGACTCTAACTTCAGCTGGTCAACACATAACAGGTCATTGTCATTCAGCTTTGAGCTTAGACTTGCCACCAACGCCCCGATCTTTACTTTACGAGGAACCTGATACGTAAAATCTTTAGGATGAGGCCCGAACGTCGTACCGCCGCCGCGCCATAATGGAGATCGCGAAGATCCTGCACGGGCACGACCGGTTCCTTTTTGACGCCATGGCTTTTTACCGCCACCGGAAACTTCAGCACGTTCTTTCGTTGAGGCGTTACCCTGACGAAGGTTAGCCTGATACATCACAATCGCTTGATGCATCGCGTTCACATTCACGGTGCCATCAAAAAGAGCTTCAGGAAGCTTAAGCTCATCAACTTTTTTCCCTTGAAGATCATAAACAACGCACACTGACATTATGCTTTACCCTTTGCTTTTTGCTTGCTTTGCTTAAGCGGATTGCGTGAAACAGCTGCTGCCGCTTTCTTTTCATCTAACGATTTAAAGGCGCGCTTCTTGGACTTATTGATCATCAAATACGCACGCTTATGTCCTGGAACCGCTCCTTTGATCAATAACAAATTCTTTTCAACGTCGACATCCATAATACGCAACCCCTGGATCGTGACGCGATCCATGCCCATGTGCCCGGGCATCGTGCGCCCTTTCCAAACACGCGATGGCTCTGTGGAGGAGCATACAGATCCAATACGTCGATGGTGCATCGAACCGTGTCCGCTGGGACCACCCGACCAACCCCAACGTTTCATACCACCCTGAAAACCTTTTCCAATAGAAGTTCCTGTTACATCAACGAAATCACCAGGTCGAAATAGATCAGCCTTAATAAACTGGCCGATCTGGCAGTCTTTGACGTCATCAGCTTCGAACTCGCGCATCAGCTTGAGAGGTTTTACCCCGTTCTTCTTGAAAAACCCTAGCTCGGATTTTCGCATCCGGGACTCTACGCCATCGCCAAAACCCAGCTTAACTTTCTTTTGGGGTGCCTCTTGTAACCCAAGAACGCAACATGGCCCTGCCTCAACGACAGTGACGGGAATAATATTGCCGTCCTTGTCGAAGATTTGCGTCATACCTAATTTTTTTCCTAATAGTCCACGAACCATGCTACTTTTCTCTCCTTACTATTATTGCTTAATCTCGACATCAACGCCTGCCGGCAGATTAAGCTTGCGCAACGCTTCAACGGTTTTTGCCGTCGGATCTAGAAGATCAATAAGGCGCTTATGTGTCGCAAGCCCAAACTGTTCACGGGATTTCTTATCGATAAACGTAGAGCGCAATACCGTATATAATTCTTTCTTGGTTGGTAGCGGAACCGGTCCTGCGACCCGTGCCCCTGTGCGCTTGGCCGTCTCGACAATCTCCTGCGTGGATTGATCGATGAGTCGGTGATCGTATGCCTTGAGTTTAATTCTGATTTTTTGCATAGGTGTTCTTATTTTAAGATCTCAGCGATAACACCAGCACCGACAGTTCTGCCACCTTCACGGATAGCAAAACGCAGCTCTTTTTCCATAGCGACTGGCGTGATCAATTCGATTTCCAATTCAACATTATCTCCTGGCATAGCCATTTCAACGCCTTTAGGCAAATTGGCTGTTCCAGTCACGTCTGTGGTTCTAAAATAGAACTGAGGACGATATCCGTTGAAAAACGGTGTATGGCGTCCGCCTTCTTCTTTGCTTAGAACGTAAACGCTGGCTTTGAACTTTGTGTGAGGCATGATGGATCCTGGCTTAGCCAAAACCATGCCGCGCTCAATCGTGCTCTTATCAACGCCGCGCAAAAGAAGTCCAAGGTTATCGCCTGCCTGACCTTGATCAAGCTCTTTGCGGAACATCTCAACGCCAGTAACAACCGTTTTTTGGACATCAGGACGAAGACCGACAATGTCTAGATCTTCACCAACTTTGACAATACCACGTTCAACACGACCCGTTGCAACTGTTCCGCGGCCTGAGATAGAAAAAACGTCTTCAACAGCCATGGAGAACGGTTTGTCGAGATCGCGCTGTGGTTCTGGAATAAAATCATCAACAGCTTTCATCAGATCTAAGATCGGCTGTATCTTAGCGGCATCGTCCGGATTGCTCAAAGCATCCAATGCACTTCCCTTGATGATGGGTGTTTTGTCGCCATCAAACTTATACTTGCTTAAAAGGTCTCGAAGCTCCATCTCAACGAGATCCAAAAGTTCTTTATCTTCCACTTGGTCACATTTATTCATAAAAACAACGATGCGAGGAACGTTAACCTGGCGAGCGAGAAGAATGTGCTCGCGGGTTTGAGGCATAGCACCATCAGCCGCAGAAACAACAAGGATCGCGCCATCCATCTGCGCTGCGCCGGTGATCATGTTCTTGATATAATCAGCGTGGCCGGGGCAATCGATGTGAGCATAATGGCGTTTTTCAGTCTCATACTCAAGATGGGAAATATTGATCGTAACGCCGCGCTCTTTTTCTTCAGGAGCATTGTCAATGGAATCAAAACTTCTTGCTTCAGCAAAGCCTTTTTTTGCTAAAACAGTCGTGATCGCAGCGCTCAATGTCGTCTTACCATGATCAACGTGACCGATGGTCCCGATGTTCAAGTGGGGTTTATTTCTGATAAATTTTCCTTTTGCCATGTTCGTTTCCTCCCTTTAAAATTTTCTTTCAATTATGCTTTTTTAGTTTTCCCTTGTATTTTCTCGGCTACAAAGGAAGGAACTTCTGCGTAAAACGCGGGTTCCATCGAGAATGTAGCACGTCCTTGTGATAAAGAGCGGATCGCGCCGGCGTAATTAAACATCTCAGCGAGAGGGACTTCGCAGCGTGTTGTTTTCAACATACCACGATTTCCCATTTCGGCAATCTTTGCTCTTCGAGTATTAAGATCACCTACGATAGTGCCCATGAACTGCTCAGGGGCAACAACCTCCACATCCATAATAGGCTCTAAGAAAACAGGACGACCTTTGCGCAAGGCATCATACAAAGCATTTTTGGCAGCCAACTGGAAAGCTAATTCGCTCGAATCAACATCGTGATAAGAACCGTCGACAAGCGTAACGACAATATCGTCGACTGGATATCCGCCTAGAATACCGGTCTGCGCCGCTGTGCGAATACCTTCTTCCACAGGCTTAATAAATTCACGAGGGATGGATCCTCCCTTGATCTTGTCCACAAAAACAACACCTTTGCCTTTTTCTTCTTGAGGCTCCACATCAATGATGACGTGACCATATTGACCGCGGCCACCAGATTGCGAAATATGTTTACCAGTGACACCTGTCACCTTTTGCGTGATCGTTTCTTTGTAAGCAACTTGCGGACGACCGACCTTTGTCTCCAAACCAAATTCACGTTTCATGCGCTCAATGATAATTTCCAAATGAAGCTCTCCCATGCCGGAAACAATTGTTTCGCCCGTTTCTTTATCATAACGGCAGCGGAATGATGGGTCTTCATCTAAAAATTTCTTCAGGGTGAACCCCATCTTATCTTGATCAGCTTTGGTGAGAGGCTCTAAGGACATCGAAACAACCGGCTCTGGAATTCTCATGCTTTCCAAGATCATCGGAGCACTTTCATCGCAAAGTGTATCACCAGATTTTGTTTCTTTCAAGCCCACGAGAGCAACGATCTCCCCTGCGCCAGCTTGTGCGACAATTTCCTGCTTGTTCGCATGCATCATAACGATCTTGGAAACTTTTTCTCTGACCTGTTGAGACGAATTAAAGATTTGGGTTCCAGAAATGATCTTTCCGGAATAAATGCGGGTAAAAAATAATTTTCCAACGTACTGATCCATGGCGATCTTAAATGTCAAGGCAACAAGCTTCTCGCTGTCTGAGGCCTGACGCGTGATGACATCGGCTGATTTTGGCTTTGTTCCTTTAACCGGAGGAACATCTAAAGGTGACGGTAAATAATCAGCCACAGCATCCAACACCATTTGCACACCACGATTGCGAAGCGAAGCGCCGCAAAGAACAGGAACAAAAGCGCTCTTTAAGACAGAGCGTCGAATAGCTTGATGAATTTCATCTACGGTAGGTTCTTTTTCTTCTAAAAACTTCTCCATCAACACATCGTCAACTTCGGAAATCTTCTCAATCAACGCGCGTCGGTACTTGGCAAGTTTATCTTTAAGTTCCGCAGGAACATCTGTACGTGTAAGCTTCATGCCCTGTTCATCTTCATAGGTGATCAACTGCTGGCGGATAATATCCACGATACCCGTAAAGTTATCTTCAGCCCCTACGGGAAAATAGATCGCAGCCGCGTTAGCACCTAAACGATCATACATCTGCCCCAAAACGCTATCAAAGTCTGCGCCGAGACGATCCATTTTATTAATAAATGTAATGCGAGGAACGCCGTAGCGATCCGCTTGGCGCCAAACAGTTTCTGTTTGTGGCTGAACACCGCTAGTGGCGCAAAGAACAACAACGGCACCGTCTAAAACTTTTAATGAACGCTCAACTTCGATCGTAAAATCAACGTGGCCGGGAGTATCGATAATGTTAACCTTGCAATCCCGCCAAAAACAAGTTGTATTTGCGGAGGTAATGGTGATGCCACGTTCTTGCTCAAGCTCCATCCAATCCGTTGTTGCATTTCCTTCATCCACGGTTCCCATCTTATGGATAACACCGGCATAAAAAAGAATGCGCTCCGTCGTGGTGGTCTTGCCGGCATCAATGTGGGCAATAATACCAATATTTCTTACTCTATCTAAAGGAATGTCAGCCATTTTTATATTTCTACCATCTTAGGTGAGCAAAAGCCTGGTTGGCTTCCGCCATTTTGTGGGTTTCATCGCGTTTCTTTACTGCAGGACCTTCGTTCTTGAAAGCAGCGAACAATTCATCCGCAAGTTTTATCTCCATGGGCTTTCCTTTCTTTGAACGCGCGAAATCGCGGATCCATCGAAGGGAAATCGTATTGCCTTTTAACGGTGGAACTTCCATCGGAATTTGATACGTTGAACCACCGACGCGGCGTGACTTGACCATTTGTCGGGGACGAACATTATCAATCGCTTTGGCAAAGGTCTTAACAACATCTTCTTCGCCAGTCTTCTTCTTTAAAATATCCAACGCGCCATACACAATGCGCTCAGCTAACGTTTTTTTTCCATCCATCATAATAATACCGATAAAGCTACCAATAAGTTGGTCGCTGTATTTAGCATCCGTCGGTGTTGCGCGTATAACTGCTCTTCGTCGTCTCATTATTTGTCTCTCTTTGCTCCGTACTTTGAGCGTGATCGTTTACGATCTTTCACGCCCGAGGTATCCAGCGTCCCACGAACAATGTGGTAGCGAACACCTGGTAAATCTTTAACACGACCGCCCCGAACAAGCACGATCGAGTGTTCTTGTAAGTTATGTCCTTCGCCGGGAATATACGATGTGACTTCCATCTTGTTCGACAAGCGGACTCTGGCGATCTTACGTAAAGCCGAATTTGGTTTTTTCGGCGTCATCGTTTTGACTTGCAAACACACACCCCGTCGCTGCGGGCAATTTGTGAGTGCCGGAGATTTACTCTTCTTTATTTTGAGATTCCGGCTCTTTCGTATTAACTGAGAGATCGTCGGCATATTTTACCATTTCTATATTTTTGTATTCTTTATAACCTGTGCCTGCGGGAATGAGTTGACCTACAATAACGTTCTCCTTCAAGCCACGTAAATAGTCCACTTTACCAGAAGTTGCTGCGTCTGTCAAGACTCTTGTCGTCTCCTGGAAACTTGCGGCAGAAATAAAACTCTCCGTCGACAAAGAAACCTTTGTGATGCCCAACAACAGCGGCGTGGCGGATGCAGGTTTTCCCTTTTTCTTTAAGATGGCCTCATTCGCCTTCTTGAAAATAATCTTATCGACCTGTTGACCGACGAGAAATTCTGTATCGCCGGATTCTTCGATCTTAACCTTCTTTAACATCTGTCCGATAATAAGCTCAATATGTTTGTCGCTAATGCGTACACCTTGCAAGCGATAAACTTCTTGGACTTCATTGAGCAGATATTCTTGCAATACTTTGTCGCCGGAAACACGTAGAATATCATGCGGAACAACAGGGCCTTCCGTTAACTGTTGGCCGGCAAAAACACGATCACCCTTATACACGTTAGGGTGCTTACCGTGGGGCAACACGTATTCTTTGGTCATACCAGTTTGACTGCGAATAATAATTTTTCGCGACCCCTTGCGATCCTCGCCAAACTCTACAAATCCATCAATTTCGCTGATGATAGCCGGTTCTTTAGGACGTCGAGCTTCAAAAAGCTCAGCGACGCGCGGCAAACCGCCAGTGATATCACGCGTTTTTCCAGATGCGCGCGGAATCTTGGCGACTAGCTCACCAGCACCAACTTGCTGTTTGTCATGGACAAGAATATGAGCCCCGACAGGAATGGAATAAATGCCCAGCACTTCCATCTTTTCATCCGTAACAATAATCTGAGGATGAAATTCCTGTTTATGCTCAACAACAACGCGTTCTGTGACACCCGTTATCGGATTTTGTTCATTTTGGATGGTCACATCTTCCTTGAGATCTTCAAAGTTAACAAGACCCTTAACCTCGGTAATGATCGGGATGGTGTAAGGATCCCACGTTGCGAAAATAACACCTTTTTTAATAGAAGCCCCATCAACAAGTTTTAAAACAGCACCCTGGACTAATGGATAGCGCTCAAATTCACGGCCAAATTCATCGTTAATGCTAACAGATCCGTTACGGTTCAAGACAATATATTCCTTACCTTTCTCAACGACACGAAGACCGTGATACTTAACAACGCCTTCATTCTTTGAACGGATAAAGGATTGCTCAACAGCACGGCTCGCCGTACCGCCGATGTGGAAAGTTCTCATCGTCAGCTGGGTTCCAGGCTCACCGATGCTTTGCGCGGCGATACACCCGACGGCTTCACCTAACTCAACGAGTCGTTGTGTTGCCAGGTTGCGACCATAACATTTAACACAAACGCCTCGCTCTGATTCACAAGTTAAAACGCTGCGAATGCGAACCTTTTCAATCCCAAGCTGCTCAATGATCTCTGCCTTCTCTTCAGTGATCTGCTGGCCTGCTTCAACAACAAGCTGATCCGTAATGATATCCACAATATTATCAAGCGCGACGCGGCCAATGATGCGCTCTTTTAAACTAACGACCACTTCGTCGCCCTCAATGATCGCCGAAACTGTAATACCATTCACGGTTCCGCAGTCATGCTCCGACACAACAATTTCTTGCGCTACGTCAACAAGGCGTCGCGTGAGGTATCCGGCATCCGCGGTCTTAAGCGCTGTATCAGCCAAACCTTTACGCGCACCGTGGGTCGAGATGAAGTATTCCAAAACCGTCAAACCCTCACGGAAACTGGCCGTGATAGGATTTTCGATAATTTCACCTGAAGGTTTTGCCATCAAACCGCGCATCCCCGAAAGCTGACGAATTTGTAAGCGAGATCCACGAGCACCAGAATCTGCCATGATAAAAACAGGATTGAACGGATCCATACCTTTGAAAACGAGATCCGAAATGGCTTCCGTGGTGTGGGTCCAAACGTCAATGATCTTGTTGTAGCGTTCACGAGCCGTGATAATACCTTTTCGATATTGATCTTCGACCTTCGAAACTTCTTGACGAGAATTCTTAACCAGAACTTGCTTTTCCTCCGGAATGGTCATGTCGGAAATACTGATCGAGATCCCTGCCGTCGTCGCTGAACGGAAACCTAAAGCCTTAAGATCGTCTAACAAGATCGTTGTTGCATACTGCCCGAATCGTTTATAGCAATCGGAAATGACCGCTCCGATCTTCTTTTTATTTAACGTTTCATTGACAAAACCAAAGCCTTTCGGCAGAAGATCGTTCAAGAAGATCTTTCCGATGGTCGTTTCAATGACCTGGTTCTTCTTCTCCTCTTTTGCTTCTTCCCCTAACGCCTGACGCTGAGAAACAACGAAAGAAGGGCTTTCTTCTCCCCAAACCTTATCATTCACAAGCCGAAGCTTGATACGGCTATGAAGACCGATGAGGCCGTCATAATAAGCGATCTTTGCTTCGTCTGTGGTGGCAAAAAGTCTTCCTTCGCTCTTAAGATCAGCCTTATCTTTTGTCAAATAATAAAGACCTAAAACGATATCTTGTGTCGGAGAAAGCAATGGTCGTCCATCTGCGGGAGAAAAGATATTATTGATCGAAAGCAATTCAAGACGACATTCCATCTGCGCTTCTAGCGATAACGGAACGTGAACGGCCATCTGATCGCCGTCAAAATCCGCGTTAAAAGCAGCGCAAACTAAAGGATGCAACTGAATCGCTTTTCCTTCAACAAGGATCGGCTGGAACGCCTGGATACTCAAACGGTGAAGTGTCGGCGCACGGTTTAACATGACAGGATGATCCTGAATAACTTCATCCAAGATATCCCAAACTTCATTTTTTGCGCGCTCGACCATGCGCTTAGCACCTTTGATCGTGTGCACAAAACCGCGCTCGCGAAGCTTACGAATAATGAACGGTTCAAAAAGTTCGAGCGCCATGCGCTTTGGCAAACCGCATTGGTGTAGTTTTAGTTCAGGCCCAACGACAATAACAGAACGACCAGAATAATCAACGCGCTTACCGAGCAAATTCATACGGAATCGTCCTTGCTTACCCTTTAACATATCCGATAAGGATTTTAGAGGACGATTGCTAGAACCTAAAACTGGACGACCATGACGACCGTTGTCGAAGAGCGCATCAACAGATTCTTGAAGCATGCGTTTTTCATTACGGACAATGATCTCAGGCGCGTTGAGGTTAATAAGTTTCTTTAAGCGGTTATTGCGGGTGATGACGCGTCGATAGAGATCGTTAAGATCTGATGTGGCAAAGCGACCCCCTTCAAGAGGAACAAGCGGTCGTAAATCTGGAGGAATAACAGGTAAGGCCTCAAGGACCATCCATTCAACAGCATTACCGGACTTCTTAAAATCTTCAGCGATCTTTAATGTCTTGGCGAACTTTTTTGCATTCGCCCCTAAAGGCGTGGCTTTCTCTAGATCAACCCTGATCTCCTTGCAGAGCTTGTCTAGGTTGACCTGCTTTAAAAGCTCTCTGATGGCTTCCGCGCCGATCTTAGCTTTAAACGAATCACCATACTTGGCCAAGCATTCTTGATATTTGTCTTCATTCAAAAACTGCTTATGCTTAAGCTGTGTGTCGCCAGGATCCACAACAACGTATTCTTCATAATAAATAATTTTTTCGAGGTCCTTCAAGCCGATTTGTAGGAGTGCCGACAAGCGACTGGGAACAGCCTTATAGAACCAAATATGTGTCACAGGACAAGCAAGCTCAATATGGCCCATGCGTTCACGTCGAACAGCGGAGCGTGTTACAAGAACGCCGCAACGATCGCATACAATGCCCTTGAACTTAATGCCTTTGTACTTACCACAATTACATTCCCAATCCCGAACAGGACCAAAGATCTTTTCACAGAAAAGACCATCCTTTTCTGGTTTAAGAGTACGATAATTCAAGGTTTCTGCCTTGCGAATTTCGCCATTCGACCAAGAACGAATAATATCCGGCGAAGCAAGTTTAATCGTAATATGATCGTAAACTTTTTCTTGGCTCATATTTCTTATTTTTCCTTCTTCTCTTCTTTTTTATCTTCAAGCACAGGCTGAGAGCTTTGCATGCGAATGTCCAAGCACAGGCCTTGCAATTCTTTCATGAGAACATTGAAGGACTCCGGTGTTCCAGGGGTCAGCTTCTGTTCACCTTTGACAATGGCTTCGTAGATACGGCTACGGCCAGCCACGTCGTCACTTTTGACGGTAAGCATTTCCTGCAACGTGTACGCAGCACCATAAGCCTCGAGCGCCCAAACTTCCATTTCTCCAAAGCGCTGACCACCAAAATGCGCTTTTCCGCCTAAAGGTTGCTGTGTAACCAATGAGTACGGACCAATGGAACGTGCGTGGATCTTTTCGTCAACAAGGTGAATCAGCTTCAACATATAAATGTAACCAACGGTCACCTTCTGATCGAACGGTGTCCCGGTGTAACCATCATGAACAACAGCTTTTCCATCCTCTGGAAGACTAGCTTCTTTAAGTAGCGCGCGAATTTCGCTTTCTTTAGCGCCATTAAAAACAGGTGTTTCGCAGTCAAGCCCCAGGACATGCGCCGCCCAGCCTAAATGTGTTTCCAAAAGCTGTCCGACGTTCATACGAGAAGGAACGCCCAGCGGATTCAAAATAACATCGACCGGTGTCCCGTCAGCTAAAAATGGCATATCTTCTTCCGGAAGAACGCGAGCGACAACACCTTTGTTTCCATGGCGTCCCGCCATCTTGTCTCCTTCAGAAACTTTACGTTTTGTGGCAATATAAACAATGACGCGTTTTAAAACGCCCGCGGGCAATTCATCGCCGCACTTGACTTTCTCGATCTCATGATCTTGCTCGTCAGAAAGCTCTTGAATGCGATCATTAAAATAAATAAGCGCATCCCCGGCTTCTTCTGTATCGCGAATCTGACGGTCAGTCATCTTTTCAAGCGTCTTTCGATCAACTTTCAGAATCTTCGTCAGGCGCTTTTCTTTTTCTTCTTTCAGAAATTCGATCTCTTGCTTGTAATATCGCTTGATCTTCTCGATCTCGACCATTTCTTTCTTTTTATCATCTTTGGATTTACGCCCACGCTCACTACGCTGAAAAACCTCCACATTGACGACAACGCCCTCTTCACCCGGCGGAAGCGTCAATGACGTATCGCGAATATCCGCAGCTTTTTCACCGAAGATCGCGCGTAACAAACGCTCTTCCGGTGTCAATTCCTTCTCGCTTTTCGGGGTTACCTTGCCAACAAGGATATCGCCGGCCTTAACTTCAGCGCCGACACGAATAATACCTTCTTCCGTCAGATCATTTAAAGCATCTTCACCGACGTTAGGGATATCCCGGGTAATTTCTTCATTACCAAGGCGTGTTTCACGTGCTTCAACTTCAAATCGCTCGATATGAATAGAGGTAAAGACATCATTTTTCACTAAACGCTGATTCAAGATAATAGCATCTTCAAAGTTATATCCACGCCATGGCATGAATGCAACAAGAATATTGCGGCCTAACGCCAACTTACCGCGTTCCGTGGCAACACCATCAGCGATAACCTGTCCTTCTTGAACATAATCACCCAATTTCACAATAGGTTTCTGATGAAGGCAGGTATTAGCATTGGAACGCAAGAAATTCTTTAACGCGTAGACAGTTTTGCCAACAACGATCTCGCGGGCATCAACCTTAATAACTTTTCCGGATTCACGCGCGATCACAACAGCGCCGGAATCACGTGCCACAGCCCCTTCCATACCGGTCCCCACATATGGCGCTTCCGTATCCATCAAAGGAACGGCCTGGCGTTGCATGTTCGAACCCATCAACGCACGATTAGCGTCATCATGCTCAAGAAAAGGAATAAGAGATGTCGCCGGAGAAACAAGTTGCTTCGGTGACACGTCCATATAATCAACCTTGTTGGGCCCGACATAAGGGAAATCCTCTCGATAACGACAGGAGATATCTTTCTCTAAGAAGTTTCCACCCTTATCGATCGGTGTATTCGCCTGGGCAATATATTTTGTTTGATCAATATCCGCGGTTAAGTATTCGGTCTTATTGGTCACGCGTCCTTCGTCAACCTTGCGATACGGTGTTTCAATAAAACCTAACTCGTTTACGCGGGCGCACGTTGTTAAAGATGCGATCAACCCGATGTTCGGGCCTTCTGGAGTCTCAATTGGGCAGACGCGGCCATAATGAGTATGGTGAACGTCGCGAACCTCAAAGCCTGCACGCTCACGGGATAAACCACCCGGGCCTAAAGCGCTCAAACGACGCTTGTGCGTTGTCTCCGCCAAAGGATTTCCTTGATCCAAGAATTGAGAAAGCTGGCTTCGGGCAAAAAAGTCCTGGATCTGACTTGAAAACAAGCGGGAATTGATCAAATGATGCGCGGTCAAGTTCTCGAACGTGTTCATGACCACCAGGCGCTCTTTTATAGATCGCTCAATACGAGCCAAGCCAATGCGAACTTGATTTTGAACAAGCTCTCCGACCGTCTTAATTCGTCGGTTTCCTAAATGGTCGATATCGTCGATATCGCCTTGCCCATCACGAAGTTTAAAAAGATAACGGATAACCTCTGCCACCGTCGCTAAATCTAAAATACGATTATCCAGGTCAACATTCATGCCTAGCTTGCGGTTGATAATGTAGCGGCCTACCTTGCTAAGTTCGTAACGACGGATATCGAAGAATAATCGAAAGAACAACGCCTCTGCGACCTCAATTGTTGCTGGCTCTGTCGGGCGCATCTTTCGATAAAAATCTAATAAAGCATCTTCCTTTGTCTTGGTATGATCTTTTTCGAGGGTATTTTTCAGCTTTGCAAAATCCTCACCAAAAAGTTTTTGCATTTCCTCTTCGCCGGAAAGACCCATGATGCGCAGAATCTGCGTTGCCGGAAAACTACGACGGCGATCCACATAAGCTAACAAAACATCATTAAGGTCATATTTGATCTCAAACCATGCACCACGGGACGGAATAATACGCCCCTGATAAATAACTTTTCCTGTAGGGTGTGGTTCTTGTTCAAATGAAACACCCGGCGGCCTTTGAATTTGAGAAACCACAACGCGCTCATCGCCATTGATGATAAAAGTTCCTGTTTCTGTCATCAACGGAAAGTCGCCGAAATAGACTTCCTGCTCTTTAATTTCAACAGGCGTCACAAGACGTAAACTGACCTTCAGCGGAGCTGAATACGTCATGCTGCGCCTTTGGCATTCACGCGAAGAATACTTCTCCTTGCCGAGTTGATAGCTAATATACTCCATGCGGACTTGGCCGTCATAGCTCTCAAAAGGGAAAGTCTCTCGGAAAACTTCCTCAAGCCCTTGATTCTTTCGCTCTTCCGGCTTAACAAATCTCTGCAAGAAATGCTCGTAAGGCACGACTTGGACATCTAGCAAATTTGGTAAAGGAAAGTTATCCTTAAATTTGCTAAAGTCTCTGATTTCTCTTTTTCTCATATTTTGGCTTTAGAGTTGTTTAGCGTTTGTTGGAGATCGTGTTATTTAACTTCGACAACGGCGCCAGCAGCGACCAATTTTTTCTTAAGATCTTCAGCTTCATCCTTGGAGACACCCTCTTTGACCGTCTTAGGGGCACCTTCAACCAAGTCCTTAGCTTCTTTAAGTCCTAAGTTTGTCGCAGCTCTGACTTCCTTAATAACAGCAATCTTGTTGCCGCCAGCTTCTTTGAGAACAACATCGAATGTTGTTTTCTCTTCTGCCGGAGCAGCTGCTGCACCACCAGCACCAGCCATCATGGGCGCAGCCATCATAGGAGCCGCTGCGGTGATCCCGAACTTCTTCTCGAGCCCCTTAACGAGGTCGGAAAGCTCAAGCGCGGTTAAGCCTTCAACGGTCTTAATCACGTCTTCAAGCTTTGGTGAGAGGGCCTTTGTTTCAACTTTTTCTTGAACTGTTTCTGACATTTTACTTTCCTCCTGTTTCGATTCACCTTGAATTCCACCTAAGTGGAAATCGAAGCGTCCCAAACTCAACTAGATTTGTCACTAGGGGGATTTGGGGCTGATTTATCACTTAATTGTTTTAGAATGTATATGAGATCTCTCGTATTGGCATTTAAGGCATTGACCAATCGTGATAGCGGAGACTGAATGCACTGCGCTAACATGGTCAATAAAACTTCACGAGATGGAAGGTCGGATAGACGCTGAACATCCTTCTGTTCAACAGCCTTACCGTCGAGAACGCCGCCTTGGATGCTCAGTGCTTCGTTGGCCTTTGAAAGTTTGACAAGAACCTTGGCGACTTCAACAGAATCTTTATCACTCCAGACAAACGCGACCTGGCTTTTGATCGTTCCGATCAAAGATGAAAACTTTATCTCCTCTAAAGCTTTTTTGGCAACGCGATTCTTGGAAACATAGACCTTCGCCCCTACGGCGCTAAGCGCCTTGCGAAGATCGTTCATCTTAGGAGAGGACATCTTATCGTAACTCACGAGAAATGTTGTTCCGCGATCTTTGACATTCTGGCGGATCTTTTCCGAAACGCTTTCGCGAATTAAACGTCCGACTTTCTTCATAGCGTAATCCTCAATCCCGGGCCCATCGTCGTTGACAAGGAAAGACTCTTGATAAAATCTCCTTTTACGGATGTTGGCTTCGCATGCTGAATAGCATCGATCACTTGGCGAGCGTTGGCCTCGATCTTGTCATCGGTAAAGGATCTCTTACCGATACCGACATGAATACCTCCCTGTTTGTCAACTTTAAACTCAACACGTCCGGCTTTCACTTCTTTAATAGCTTTTTCAATATCGTTTGTAACGGTTCCGGCCTTCGGCGATGGCATTAACCCTTTGGGGCCTAAAACACGACCCAGTTTGCTTAAATCACGCATAATATCAGGCGTGGCCACAACGCAATCAAAATCCAGAAAGCCGTTCATCACTTTCTCGATAAGGTCTTCTGCGCCCACATACTCAGCACCCATCTCCTTGGCTTTCATCGCCTGCTCACCTTTACAAAAAGCAATAACGCGCACCTTTTTGCCAAGACCGTGCGGCAAAAGGACAGTGCCGCGTATCGTCTGATCAGACGCTTTTAGGTCAACATCTAAATTAAAATGCAGCTCCACCGTTTCATCAAATTTTGTTTTCGGGAAGGCAGAAATCACCGTGATGCCTTCCTTTAATGAATACGCCTTTGCCACGTCAATCTTTTCGTAACCTTGCTTCATACGTTTTGATACTTTAGCCATTATCCTGTCACCTCAATACCCATGCTGCGGGCTGTCCCCTTGATCGTCTCGATCGCCTTTTTGGTATCAGCCGTGCTTAGATCTTCCATCTTGATCTTAACGATCTCTTCGATTTGCTTAACGGTAACGGTTCCGATCTTTTCTTTTCCTGCCTGCCCTGAAGCCTTAGCTAGATTAGCTGCTTTCTTGATCAAGACAGAAGTTGGCGGAGTCTTGATGATAAAATCAAATGATTTATCTTTATAAACCTTGATGATCGCCGGCAAGATAAGTCCTTCTCGGCCCTTGGTCTTCTCGTTGAATTGCTTACAAAACATCATAATGTTAATCCCATGCTGACCTAGGGCGGGACCAACGGGTGGCGCAGGATTCGCTTGCCCTGCAGGAACATATAATTTGATTTGCGCGACAACTTCTTTTGCCATATTAGACCTTCTCGACTTGCCAGTATTCTAGTTCCACGAGTGTTGAGCGTCCAAAGATCGAAACGCTCACCTTGAGCTTTCCTCTGTCTGGATGGATTTCCATGACAGATCCATTAAAATTTGCAAACGGTCCTTCCGTGATCTGAATTGCTTCTCCCACTTCATAAACCGTTTTGGGGCTTGGCTTGGCACCTGTTTCTTCTGTCTTCTTCAAGATATTGTCGACTTCCTTGTCAGACAGTGGTGCCGGTTTGTGCCCTGCTCCGATAAAACCTGCGATACCGGGAGTGGTCTTGACCAAATACCAACTCTCGTTATTCATTTCCATTTTGATCAATAAATATCCCGGAAAGAATTTACGGCTTGAAATACATTTCTTTCCGCGGCGGACTTCTGAAACTTGCTCGGTTGGGACAACTACTTCACCGATATATTTTTTGAGCTCAGTCGTGGCGATCCTCTTCTCGAGGCCAACTTTGGCGCGCTCTTCACAACCGGTTTGCGTATGGACAACGTACCATTTCATAGTATTATCGAATTATCAATCCCAATAATCGCGAAAGCCCAAAATCAACTATCCCGATGAATAACCCTAAAAAAAAAGTTGTGCCCAAGACAACCCATGTTGCCTCATACAGCTCTGCGCGCGTCGGCCAGCTAACTTTTTTGAGCTCCACCGTGACTTCTGATAAAAAGTTTTGGATCTTTCCGATCATTGTTAGTACCTTCTACAGGCCTGGTAGGACTCGAACCTACAACACACGGTTTTGGAGACCGTCGCTCTACCAATTAGAGCTACAGGCCTATAAACTAAGAATTATTTCTTTGTTTCTTTGTGTTGAGTATGTCGACGACAAGAAGAACAGAATTTCTTAAGCTCGATCCGTTCAGGCTTTTTCTTTTTGTCTTTGGTGCTGCAATAGTTAAGTCTATCGCATTCTTTGCATTGAAATTGTATATTTTCGCGCATGTCTTATAAGGTCTTTTCAGATTAAGCCCTCGACCGGAATTGAACCGGTGACCCCGTCCTTACCAAGGACGTGCTCTACCGACTGAGCTACAAGGGCAAACATATGAAGCAAGAGTATACGTTTGAAATACTCTTTTGTCAAGTATTTTATTTATCTTTAATAAATAAAATACACCTATAAAGAAAAACCTTGGGAAAAAGATGGTGTGTTAGGTGAGCTTAAGAAAACGTCGTTTGCCAACTTTAAGAATGCCAGGCTTGAGGGACCAACGTTCATCGCCAATCTTTTCTCCCTCAAAGCTGACAGCCCCCTGCTTAATAAGCCTTCGGGCTTCGTTCTTAGAATCGGCAAGTTTCTGGCTCACTAAAACATCTACCAAATCCTTTGCCTCCCCCGCTGCGATACAAAACGTGCTAATATCTTCCGGGGTCTCTTTATTCGAAAAAACTTTTTCAAACGCATCACGTTCTTGACGCGCCAACGCTAAAGAATGGAACTGGCGAACAATGTCTTCTGCAAGATTTAACTTAGCGATCTTCGGATGCAATGTCCTAGCTTCTGCCACATCAAGATCGGTTAACAGTTCGTAATAGCGATACATCAACACATCGCTGATCGACATAACTTTACCAAAGATTTCCTTCGGGGATTCATCAACGCCAATATAATTGCCCAGCGATTTGCTCATTTTATTAACGCCATCCGTGCCTTCCAAAAGCGGCATCATAATTACAGCCTGAGGTTCTTGATGCAAGGCCTCTTGAAGCTGGCGCCCCATGAGCAAATTGAACTTTTGGTCTGATCCTCCAAGCTCAATATCCGATTTCAAAAAAACAGAATCATAAGCCTGCAATAAGGGATAGATAAATTCAAGGATACTAATTTCTTTTTGTTCTTCAAAGCGTTTTTTAAAATCTGCCCGAGCTAACATTTGCGCGACGGTACAATGCGCGGAAAGTTCAAGCATGTTCTGAGCTGTTAACTTTTTAAGCCAGCGGCTATTAAAAACAACCTTTGTCTTCTTGCGGTCAAGGATCTTAAAAACCTGCCGCTCGTAGGTCTTGGCATTCTTCGCGACTTGTTGCGGCGTCATGCGCACGCGCATTTGATCACGGCCCGACGGATCTCCGATCTGCGCTGTAAAATCTCCGATAATAAAGAAAACGGTATGCCCAAGGTCCTGAAATTGACGCAATTTACGTAATAACACAACATGGCCTAGATGCAGATCGGGTGCCGTTGGGTCAAAACCAGCTTTTACATGAAGAGGTTTGTGTGTTTTCTGGGATAAAGCGATCTTCTTTTTGAGGATATCATGATTGATGATCTCGCTCGTTCCCGAGGATATTTTCTGAAAAATAGGATCAAGAGGGTTCGTCATAAGAAAACCGCTTCACCCTGCTCCAGGTTTTTCCTCGAGTAGAGTGAAGCGTCAATAATGATTATTGATTTTCTGTTTGATCTTCTGGTTTTGAAGCTGGTTTGTCATCAGCCTTGGCGCTAAGGCCAATTTTCATCTGGTCGACATCCACCTTGATAACCTTGACAGTAATTTTATCACCGGCTTTAAGCGCTTCAACCCTTGCCTTGTCGATCTCTGAGGCGTAGATAAGGCCTTCAAGCTCGTCTTCCAATTTGACAAAAACGCCAAAATCAGTATTGAGAACAACTTCGGCATCAGCCACATGGCCGATCGGATAACGCTTCGCGATCTCTGCCCATGGATTTTCTTTGAGTTGCTTATAACCAAGATTGATCTTGCGCTGGTCAGGATCAACAGCAAGGACAACAACATCAACGCTTTGCCCTTTTTTGAAGATCTCCTGAGGATGATTGACTTTGCGTGTCCAGGACATATCAGACACATGGATCATGCCTTCAATGCTTCCCTCGATCTCCACGAAAGCGCCATAATCTGTAAATCCGCGCACCTTGCCTGAAACTTTTGTCCCGACGGGAAACTTGCCTTCGACTTCCAACCAAGGATTTTTCTCAAGCTGCTTTAAGCTTAAGGAAATACGCTTGGTATCTTTATCAATGCTAATGATCTGCACCTCAACCATATCCCCAATGGCGAACATTTCTTGAGGGTTGACCATCTTCTTCTGCCATGAAATTTCAGACGAATGCAATAAGCCTTCGATCCCTTTATCGATCTCAATAAAAAGACCATAAGGCATAATGTTGACGATCTTTCCTTTGACTTTGCTACCGATCGGATACTTACCTTCAACGCCTTCCCAAGGATTAGCGCTAATCTGCTTTAAACCTAAGGAGACTTTAGAATTTTCACGGTCAAAATCAAGGATCATGATCTCGATCTTATCTCCCACCGCCACCAACTCCGAAGGGTGATTGATACGGGACCAGCTCATATCAGTAATGTGCAAAAGCCCATCAATGCCACCTAGATCAATAAAAGCACCGAAATCGGTGATGCCTTTGACCGTCCCTGTGCGACGCTGGCCTTTTTCGATCTTATCCCAAAGCTTTGCCTTGACCTCATCGCGTTCTTTTTGAATAACTTCGCGACGGGACAAGATGATATTGCGTCGGGGCTTATTCATCTTGGTGATGAAAAACTTATATTTGGTGCCGATGACATCTTTAACCGCCATACCTTTAAAAGCAGAAAGGGATCTGGGCAAGAAAGCATCGACGCCTTCAATGTCGACAATATAGCCGCCGTTAACTTGCTTGATAACGCGTCCATCAATATAAGAGCCTTCATCCAATTGATCAGCGATCTTCTGCCAACCTTGAAGTCTTTGGGCTTTGGTGTAAGAAAGGATCAGGCGTCCGCTCTCATCTTCAACGGATTCGACAAGAACTTCGACGCGATTGCCCATCTTTACCTTTTCAGGATCTCTGAATTCATCGACGGAAATAAACCCTTCAGATTTATAACCGATATCGACAATGATGTCTTGCATCGTAATGCCGATGATCTCTCCTTCGACAATCTCTCCTTCCTTAAGATCGCGCATAGACTGCGCATACAACTCTGCTAATGAACTTTCTTTTGCTTCTGACATAATTTCTTCCTCTTTTCGATTGAATTCTTTTTCTAAGGAAATAGGGATTTCCTTTATGAAAAAGTATTAGATTATGTGCGAAAAGCTTTTATTTGTCAACTAAAATTTTAAATGATAAGCCTATAATTAAGGAAGAGGGCTTACGAAGTGGTTTTGTGCTGGTCCGCCAAAGCCTTCATGGCCGCATGGACTCGCTGCGCAATTTCTTGATAGGACAGCTTATTATTTACTTCAACAGGATCCCCAAAGACAACGGTAACCGGAGCCCGGCGTATAGATTTCGATCCCTTAGGCATCGCTTTATCGGATCCTATAATCAGAGCAGGAACAATAGGAACCTGGGCTTTAACAGCTAGAAAACCAACTCCAGCCTTAACTTCTGAAGCATCAAGATCATCTGAGCGTCTGCCCCCCTGAGGAAACATCACAACGCCCTGCTGATCCTTGAGCCGCTTGAGAGCCTCTTTGATCCCCTGCATATCAAAAACCCCCCGCTTAACGGGAAAAGCGCCAAATTGATAAAGAAAAAAGTTAAAAAAAGGATTCTTAAAAAGGGATTTTTTGGCAACAAAACTTAAGCGGCGGCCCGAAGCAATGCCGACAAGCATCGGATCAAGATTGCTTAAGTGGTTACTGGCAATAATATATCCACCCTGCCGAGGAATCTTCTCCTGGTGGCAGGACTTTAGCGATAGGTATGCTTTATAAAAAACTTTTTGAAGATAAAAAGCGATCCAGTAAATCATCCTTAAATCTTTTTGAGCATGGCCTTAGCAAATTCGATCAAGGCTTTAGCTTTTGATGTTGACTTCGCTTCGACATAAGCGCGAACCAAAGGCTCTGTGCCTGATGGACGAAACATCACCCAATTGTCGTCCTCGCAGATGAGCTTTACGCCGTCAAATGTCTTTACATCAACGACCTTCTTGCCCAAAATACTCTTGATCGACTTCAGCTTCTCAAGGTCGATGGACTTCTTGGTCGTTGTAATAGAGGCACGCTCATAATAATAACTGCCAAATTCTTTTTCCATATCCGCAATAAGCCGCTTGATGCTTTTTTTCTGACAAATCATCATTTCCAAAAGCAACAACCCGGCCAACGTTCCATCGCGTTCTGGAATATAGTTCTGAACACCGATGCCGCCGGCTTCTTCGCCACCAGCCAATATGTCTTCCGATATCATAAGATCGGAAATATATTTAAATCCGACAGGTGTTTCATAAAGCTTGAGGCCTAACTTTGTCGTAATCTTATCCAGCATCGTTGTTCCGCAGATCGTTTTGACAACGCCGCCGGTTTTTCCCTTATTACGGACAAAATGGAGAATGATCAACCCAAGGATCTTCTGAGGATTAATATATTCTCCATCCGAAGTGACAGCCGCGATACGGTCCGCATCACCATCAAGGATCATCCCGAGGTCAAACTTCTCTTTTTTAACGCGCGCCATGATGCCGCCCACGTATTTTTCGATCGGTTCCGGCTTGCCGCCCTCAAAAGAAGGATTAACATCAGCACGCATCACCTCTACGCGGATGTTTGTTCCTTCAAGAACGCGTAGCGCTAATGAATCACCGCTTCCATGCATCGCATCAACAAGAAGCTTGCAGCGGGATTTACGAATCAGCTTGAGGTCAAGATAGTTACGGATAAAATTCACGTAGTCTTCCTTGAAATCACAAACGGATAGATCTTTCTTTTCCTTTGCTTCTTCAAAATTGGCCATCTTGACATCTGTTACGCAGAGATACTCTTCAACGATGTCCGTAATCTCGCGTGACGCGGCTCCACCCTGCGCGGTTTTGATCTTCAAGCCATTAAATTGGCCTGGATTATGGCTCGCCGTGATCATCAGCCCTGCAACGCATTGGCGGCGCGTGACCCCAAAGCTTAAAGTCGGCGTCGGAATAGCGGCATCAGATAAAAAGACTTCAATATCATTAGCGGCTAAAACACAGGCAACGGTCTTGGCATATTCCTCAGATAAAAAACGCGTGTCATAGCCTACGGCAACACGCTTACGCATTCCTGTGGGTTTACGCAAATCCCCATTGACCCATTCGCTTATCGCCTGAGCTAAGATCGCCACATTTTTAAATGTAAACTCCTTCGAAATAACAGCGCGCCAGCCATCGGTTCCAAAACAGATCTCCTGCTTTGCCTGGGGCACAACAGCACATTCTTTTTGCTTCTGCTTCTTTTGCTTTGATTTAATAATTTTACGTTTCATAGAGATGGTTCTCCTTTATATAGTGTAGGACGTTATCGGGAACAAAATACCGAATTGTTCGTCTTTGAAATAGCCGCATCCGCACATAGGATGAAGAAATATCAATTCCCGGCATAATAACGCTATGGTGCTTGATATCCTGGCCTTTTTTTACACATCCGGGGCGGTTCACAACAATAAACTCAGCGATCTTCTGGATCTCGTCGATATAACGCCAGCTTGGTAATTGCGACAAGGTGTCTCCGCCAATAATAAAATATAGTTTGGCGCCTGGATACTCCTTACGCAAATAGATCATGGTATCGATCGTATAGGATTTGCCTTTTTTGGCGATCTCAAAATCTGAAATCTCAAAACTTGCATTACCTTCGATGGCCAACCTAACCATATGATAGCGGTGTTTGGCTCCTGCCACCGCATGAAGATTCTTGTGCGGCGGCATATAAGTCGGCATAAAAATAACCTTTGTCAAATGCATCCGTTCCAGCGCCATCTGCGCAATGGCGAGATGACCAACATGGATCGGGTTGAATGTTCCCCCTAAAACTCCGATACGTTCCATGTGCCTCCTTAATACCCTACGAACGGACTTGACCGTTGCCAAAGATCAAATATTTATAGGTTGTCAGCTCTTCGAGTGCCATCGGCCCCCGGGCGTGCAACTTATCGGTACTAATTCCGATCTCCGCGCCAAAACCAAATTCATAGCCATCTGTAAAGCGCGTTGAAGCATTAACATAAACACAGGCCGAATCAACAGATTCCAAGAAATGTTCTGCCTCGAGTTTGTTTCGCGTGATAATCGCATCTGAATGTTTTGTGCCATAAGAATTAATATGATCAATAGCCTCCTGAGTATTCTTCACCACTTTGACTGCGAGGATAAGATCTAAATACTCCTCAGACCAATCCTTTTCAATCGCTTTTTTTACTTGCAACCCCATAATTTGGCGTGTCTTTGCGCAGCCTCGGATCTCAACGCCGGCTTTAGTAAGATCAGCAAGCATCAGCGGCAAAAACTTTTTTGCAACCTTCTCGTGAACAAGCAATGTTTCCATCGCATTGCAAACACCCGGACGTTGAACTTTAGCATTAAAACAAACTTTGCGCGCCATCGCTATGTCAGCGTTTACGCTCACATAAGTATGGCAAACACCCTTATAATGCTTCACGACTGGAATATAGGAATGCTCAACAACGAAACGGATCAAACCCTCACCGCCTCGCGGGACGATTAGATCAACATACTTATCCTGATGCAAAAGAATATCAAGCGCTCGACGATCTACGACCTCAATCAACTGAACAGCTTCAGGTGATATCTTTGTCTTGTGAAGTGCTGCTTGCAACACTTTAAAAATAGCGCGATTGGAGCAAATAGCCTCCTTGCCGCCGCGTAAAATAACAGCATTACCAGACTTAAGGCACAAGCCGATACAATCGTTAGTGACATTCGGCCGCGACTCATAAATAATGCCCACGACACCCATCGGCGCTCTCACTTTTTTTATCACAAGACCGTTGGGCCGCGTAAACGTTTTTAGCACTTCTCCTGCAGGATCTTTAAGCCGCGCCGTATCTTGAAGGCCATCTGCCATGGCTTGAACACGCTTGGTGTTGAGCGTCAACCGATCGATCAACGCCATCGGATATCCGTTAAGACGCGCCGCGTCAACATCCTTTTGGTTCTCGCGAATCAAGAATTTTTCTTGCGCCAAAAGCGCCCGTGCCATTAAATTCAACGCTTTATTTTTCTCAACCGTTGGCGTCAAGGCAAGCGACCGAGAAGCTTTCTGGGCACGCATAACAATCTTTGATATATATTTTTCAAGATTCATAACACGATTCTCTATCTTTGGCACAACACCATGTCGTCGCGGTGAATAACTTCTGTTTTTCTCTTCTTATCTTTAGCCGTATGCAGATCACTGACAGAATAATTGATAATACCACGCGCAAATTCTTGTCCTTGCGCATCGACAACCGCCACAACATCGTCTTTTTTAAAATAACCTTCCCAGCTCACAAGGCCCGGCAAAAGAAGGCTCTTGCCACCTTTTAATAAAGCTTGCTTTGCTCCTGCATCCACGACAACTTTTCCTTTTGGCTTCGCTGCAAAAGAGATCCAATGCCTTTTAGCCAAAAGCTTGTCTTCCTTCTCGACGAACAACGTTCCGATCTGTTCTCCCTTGAGAATATCTGAAATAACATGGGACGCATTAGCATTCGCGATAACACACGGGATCTTGGCCTGCGTGACGATCTTGACAGCTTCCAACTTTGTAACCATCCCGCCTTTGGAAACATTCTTATTTGATGTCCCCAGCGCTAGGCTCTCAATTTCTTTTGTAACTTCCTTGATCTCGCGAAAAACTTTTTTATCCGAGCTCTGCGTATCATAAAGGCCGTCAACATCCGAAAGGATCAATAATAGGTCTGCATTGATCAAGCTCGCAACTAATGCTGATAGTCGATCATTGTCCCCAAACCTTATCTCGTCATTGGAAATCGTATCATTCTCGTTAATGATCGGAATGACACCATAATCTAAGATCTTATCGATCGTATGGCGTGCACTGTTATAGCGCGCACGATCGTTAAAATCATCCCATGTTAACAAAATTTGCGCACACCGATATCTATTTTTTTTCAAAAGTTGCGTATACAGGCTCATCAAGACGTTTTGTCCAATACCTGCCAAGGCCTGTAGCGACGCAACGTCCGTCGGTCTTACGCGCTGGCCGAGCTCACCCAAGCCTAAGACGATCGACCCAGAGCTGACCACCACAACCTGAACTCCTTGCCGACAGACAGAACAGATCTCATCCACCAGGGACCCAAATGCGGAAGCCTTCGGGTTCATGTAATAATTCGCGATCGTCCCTGAGCCTAGTTTGATGACGATGCGCTTAATTTTTCCTTCGAACGTTCTCGACATAATACTTTTCTGATCTCCGCAATGAGCTTATCCAGGCCTTCCTTTTCTATCGCTGAAATAAGAAAAATCTTTCCCTTGACCTTCTTTTTAAATCGCTTCAGATTCTCTTTGCTTTCTGGCAAATCCATTTTATTCGCGACAAGGATTTGTTTCTTAAGTGAAAGTTGGTCGCTATAGGCTTCAAGCTCATGATTAATCTTTTCATAATCTTCAAGAGGGTCGCGGCCATCCACGCCGGCCATATCCACCACATGAACGAGAATGCGCGTGCGTTCCGCATGCCGAAGGAACCGATCGCCTAAACCCTTGCCCTGATGAGCCCCTTCGATCAAACCAGGTAAATCTGCGACAACAAACTGAAAAAAATCCTCTTCATCTTGCACAAAGCCTAAGATCGGCTGGCGCGTTGTAAAAGGATAGCTTGCAATTTTTGATCGAACTTTTGAGATGCTGGAGATCAGCGTGGATTTGCCTGCATTGGGGAAACCGATGAGCCCAACATCTGCTACCGTTTTTAATTCAAAATGGATGGTCCGTGCTTGGCCTAAGCTTGGAGGTTTTGTCGTACGATTATGATTGTTTCCAATGCCTCCGGAACCACCTTTGGCAACGATAACACTTTGACCGTCTTCACTTAGATCTTTAATGATAAGACCCGTCTCATGATCACGAACGATCGTGCCTACAGGAACTTTGAGGATACAATCGTCACCGGTTTTGCCATATTTATTCTTACTGCTGGCATGGCCCCCGCGCTGCGCTTCATGATGCTGACGAAACTTATAATCAAGAAGTGTCTGGACTGACCGGCTCGCGATAACTACAATACTGCCACCGCGTCCGCCATCGCCCCCGTCAGGACGAGGATAGCGCGTTCGCAGGTCTTGATAAAAGCTTTCACACCCTTTTCCTCCGTCTCCGGCTTTGACAAAAATCCTTGCTTCATCAACGAAGGCGCCCATAGGTCAGTTCCTTTTTCGAAAGAACAAAAGCGTTACGCTTTCGCCTCAATTTTAGCGATCTTCAAGATTGTCAACTTCTGACGATGCCCTTTTTTCCAGGATGTATTCTTGCGCTTGGAATATTTAAAGGACACAGCCTTGTTATCTTTGGCTTCAGCGATCACATCCGCTTTCACCTTGACATCTGACAAGAAAGGGCTGCCGACCTTGACGGTTGCGCCATCTTCATAAAATAACACTTGATCGAGCTGAATGGATTTATCACCCTTCTCAAGACGTTGAACGCTGATAGTATCCCCTTCTGTGATCTTGTATTGTTGTGAACCAACCTGAACAATTGCGTACATGATGCCTCCTTTAGATACTGCTTACTTGTTACCCAGTCTTAACTTGCCCTCGGCCCTGACAATAAGGGCAAGGACTAAAGGACCGTGATTGTATTGTTTTTCCTGTGCGCGCCCGCGTCATTTCCAAAAGCCCGAGCTGTGAAATACGCGTAAGCTCTGTTTTCGCATGATCTTTTTCGAGCGCTTTTTCTAAGGCCTGCAAAACCTGCCTCTTGTGGCCTTCCCTGTTCATATCGATAAAATCGATGACAATAATACCACCTAAATCCCGTAAACGCAACTGTCGCGCTATTTCTGTGGCTGCCTCCATGTTGACCATGAACGCCGCATCTTCCGGAGAAGCATTCACCTTAAAACGCCCGCTGTTCACATCCACTACGATCAACCCTTCCGTAGGCTCGATGACAACATAAGCGCCGGACTTCAAATAGACCTTTGGTTCATAGATTTTGTTAAGCTGCTTTGTGACGTTCTTTGACTCAAATAAAGGTGCTTCTCCCCGGTAATATTGAATACGATTGATCATTTCGTTGCCGATCAATGTAAAGACAAACTTGCGGATCCGGTTATAGGCTTCTTGTGAATCGACGATAATACTATCGATATCATCGCGCAGAAAATCGCGCACGATGCGCCAGATCAGATCGTACTCCTTATACAGCAAGGATGGGGCTTGCTTGTCTTCAGATTGCTTGCGGATCTTCTGCCAGATCTCGTAAAGAAATTTTGCATCGCGAACGATCTCGCGCTTACCTTTTGCCAAGGCAACCGTACGAATAATAAAACCGCTGTTTTTGGCAAAATCTAGATCCTTGAGAAGTTCTCTTAAACGATGTCGCTCATCACCAGTGTCAATTCTTTTTGAGACGCCTAAATGTTTGTCATAGGGCATAAACACAACGAAACGTCCCGGAAGGCTCACATGCGACGTGAGTCGTGCTCCCTTCGTCCCGAAAGGCTCCTTGACGACCTGAACAATGACCTCATCCCCTTTGGCAAGGGCGGGAGGTCCTTCGGGCTTCTTTTTCTGCTCTTTCGCTTTTGCGTTAGGATTAAGGAGATTATCGATAAACTTTCTCGGACCCGACAGCTCTTCTTCCACCAAGGGATTAACAATATCCGTCAGGTACAAAAATCCATTCTTTTCTTGGCCGATATTGACAAATGCCGCATTGATCGACGGCAAGATGGACTCAACACGCCCCTTGTAGATATTTCCCAGCAACGTTCCTTCTGATTCTCGTTCAATATAAAAATCTTCCAGAATGCCGTTTTCTGTGATGGCGACACGGGTTTCGCCTTCCCTAATGTTGACTAAGATTTCTTTTGACATATGTTAGGTTATTTCTTCTTGTCGAACCGTTTTTCAGCCGCACTCAGTTGACCGGCGTCATCTGCCTTTTCAGGTTCAATCACATGCGGTGTAATGAAAATGATCAGTTCTGTTTTGGTTAGCGATTTCTCGCTTTTTTGAAAGGCGAGACCTGCTAAAGGAATGTCGCCCAGGAAAGGCACTTTCTTTCGTGTATCTTGCCATTGCTTTTTAATTAATCCTGCGATCACCAGCGTCTGACCGTTCTTGACCATAACGCGCGTTGACGCGGATTCCGTGCTCAGGCGCGGGACGCTCGTAGATTCGACCTGAACATAATCCAAGATTGCCGTGATCTTTGGCTCAACATCCAAGGTCACGTAGCCAACCTTGTTCACGTGCGGAGTTACCTCAAAAATAATACCGATATCCTTATACTCCCACCCAGAAACCTGAAGCTTCGCTTGCTCTTCATTGTAGGTGTATTTTGGCAAAGGATACTGCGTGCCGACAACGATATTTGCCTTTTCGTTGTCTAACGTTGTGATACGTGGATTTGACAAAATGTCAGTTCCTGAGCGGGACTTCAACAGCTCCAAAACGGCTTGCATTTGAGAAAAATCTAGAACGCCAAAAGTAAACAGGTCCGGATCTGGCG
>Ga0172375_10001249_pt1 | contig 41092 bp, 37 predicted proteins | sample LakKiv1m_FD_114537 | JGI IMG/M metagenome (GOLD analysis project Ga0172375, IMG submission 114537) | Freshwater microbial communities from Kabuno Bay, South-Kivu, Congo - kab_092012_11.1m | ecosystem: Environmental > Aquatic > Freshwater > Lake | place: Democratic Republic of the Congo... | reverse complement strand
GCCGCCCATTCTTTAACAATTTCGACAGTTCTGTCCGTACTGGCGTCGTTGACGATAATTATCTTCGTAACATAAGGCAGATTCGTGTAATACCGGGGGCCAACTACCGAAAAAACTTCAGCCCGGTTAAAGGTCGGAATAATTATATTGATTGACGCTTGCGTCATGTTTCTTTTCCTTTTTTAATTGTCTGTCTCGACTCTTCAGACGAGAGAGAAACGGCATTAAAACACTACCTGTTCATATGGTCTTCAAAAGCCATAGCATCTGCTCCATGGCATCCATCAATTGTGCGGTCAGATACCCTGAATAGTATGGCAGAAAAAGCGCCATCGATACTAATCCGGCACCAATCATTATAATGAAGCCGACCACGAATATATTCATCTGCGGCACAGCCCGCGCCATCATCGACATCCCGGCATTTACAAACAGTACGACCGCCAGCATGGGCAGCGATATTGTAAAGGCTATGACAAACATTCCGGCAGCGGACTTCATTATGAATTCGATGAAATTGTCTCCCACAGCCCACTCGCCCAGAGGCAGCAGACGGTAACTTTCAGCCAGACCTTTAATCAACAGCACATGTCCGTCAATGGCGACAAAGAAGGCCAGAGCCAGCAGGTAAAAGAAGTTTGAAAGCACCGAGGCCGAGGTCTGGTTCTGTGGATCAACCATTTCGGACATGGCGAAGCCCATCTGTGGAGCCAATATGGCACCGGCCAGACCCAGAGAATGAAAGGTCATGGCGACTATCATCCCCATTCCCAGGCCGGCCAGAAATTCGCGTATGATGATTATTAACATCATCTCTACACCACTGTCGGCGACATCCCCGCCGACCTTGAGCCCGAATTGCAGCAGTATGGAGATTGCTATAACCAGAACGCCTTTGACTCGCGTGGGAATAACTGCCGCTCCGTATACAGGAGCCATAATGAATAGACCGGTAACGCGAGCGCTGATATATATGAAGGGCAGATAATTGTTGAGCAGCTCCGCCAGCGGCATGGGTGGACCTTACTTGACCATCTGTGGAATCATATCCATCAGATAAATGAACAGTCCCATCAGTTTACCTATCATCCATCCCGAGAAAAGCATGAGGGTGGCGCCCATGGCAATGATTTTAGGTATGAAAGCCAGCGAAACTTCGTTGATCTGTGTAACGGCCTGGAAAAGAGACAGGATAACACCTATTACCAGTCCCACAAGCAGTACGGGGGCGGACACCAGCAGCGCAGTAATAAGGGCTTCGGAACCCAGTGAAAGTACGCTCTCGGGAGTCATGCGATTTCCTTCTTTCAGCCCGCGCCCGCAAAAGACTTGATGATGGAACCGACGATCAGCGTCCAGCCGTCAACCAGAACAAAGAGCATGATTTTAAACGGCATCGAAATAATGACCGGCGGCAGCATCATCATACCCATAGCCATCAGAATGGATGCAACCACCATGTCTAATATCAGGAATGGCAGATAGATAAGGAACCCTATCTGGAAGGATGTTTTCAGCTCGGAGGTTATAAAAGCCGGAACGACGATATGCATGGGGATGTCGAGCGCCGTCTTGGGTTTGGACGCTCCGGCGGCGCTAAGGAACACACCCAGATCCTTCTCGCGTGTCTGGCTGAGCATGAATTTTTTCAACGGTTCGGCAGCGTTGTCAAGCGCTTGCTCCATTCCCATCTTTTCCTGCATAAATGGTTGCAGAGCATTTTCGTTGATCTGTACAAAAACCGGCTTCATTATAAACAGTGTAAGAAAGAGCGACAGACCGATCAGTATCTGCGACGGCGGCATGTACTGCGTACCAAGCGCCTGCCTCAGAAAGAACATTACAATAACTATGCGGGTGAATGCAGTCATGGTTATAAGCAGAGCCGGAGCCATACTGAGAACGGTCAGTATTATGAGAATACGCATCGCTCCGACTACTTCGCCCGGCTTTGAGCCATCCTGCATTTCAACGGAAATTTTAGGAATGGCGATACCGCCCAGCCCCTGTGTCCCCTGCCCTTCCTGAGTCTGGGCCTGAGCTTCAGCCGCCAGGCAGCAGCTCAGCATGAGCAGCACCGCAAGAGCAATCGAGACAAGAGTGACTGTAAATTTCAGTTTCATACTTTAATCCAAACGTTTGCGCAGATCCTTAAGACGCTGCGCCATTCCGGGTATGGACTGGCCTTTGTGAATCTCCGCATCATTTGCTTTTACTTTCCCGACACTTTCGCCACCGCTGCTGCCGCTGCCGTCTGCTTTACCGCCGAAGAAAGACGGCCTGACGCCTTCTTTGGTGCGCCGGGATTTTTCGTTGGATTGTTCAATCTTGAGCGCAGTCTTTTTAAAAGGTTTTTCTTCCGATTTTGCGGCAGGCAGACTCTGGGACATATCCGGTATAAGCTTACTGAGATCAGAATCCTCGGATTGCTGGTCGTCCAGTTGTGCCAGCAGGCGGGTGTCACTGCCGTTCGAGCTTATAAGAAAGCGACGGCCATCGGTTTCAACCATCATCAGATTCTGATTATCATCAATCTTTTGAGTCGAAAGTACCTTGAGCGGTTTGTCGAGATTCAGGTTCGGAATTATTTTTCCGCCGCTGCTGATTTTTCGATAAAGAAACCAGGCGGCGGCAAGGAGAAAGACCAACCCGGCCATCCAGTAAAGCGAAGTCAGATCCGGCAGATGATTGCCAACACCCGCCAGTGACGCTTCTTCTTTTTCGACTTCAGCATCGATGTCCGGAACCTCTGTCAGTGTTGGATCATTTCCAGCGGTGGTTACGCCGAAAAGATTAAGCAGCGTCTTATCCTTTTTCTCGTTGAAATCAACAGGCTCGCTTCCAGAGTTTTTCTTCAACTCATCCAGAATGCCCTTTGCAGCCTGTGCCATTTCGGAATCGTCCGGTGCATCGCCGTCGTTCTTTTTTTCGGCATTAACGTCACCCTCAGGCAATGCTCCGGCTGTTGCTGCAGCTTCAGTGTTATCTGGAGCCACATCAGCAGCTTCATTCACATCAGCCTTTTCTTGCTCGGTCTGAGCTGTTTCGCTCTTGGGTGTTTCAGGCGCTCCAGCCGGCGTTGCGCTGTTCTTTTTTTCTTCTCTGGCTTTTCTCTCGGCGGCAGTCGGCCTTCCGGCCTTACGATCCGCCACGGCAGCCATAATGACGGCCTGATCCAGTCGCAGTGTTATTTCCGCTGCGCCCTGTTCTATTTTCAGACCTTCATTGATGTTCTTTATGAGCTCCTTGAAATGCAGGCGCAGTTTTACTTTTGATGTGCCAGATTGAACGGCTGTAATGCTGTTAATAAGCTTCGAGCCGCGCGGACTGACGCTGATGGATTTGCCGTCCTTCAGGTCTGTATTTTCCAGAATTGCATCAATGACATATTTCTGAGTAGCCAGGTCACCCAGAGCCTGATAGGCGTTATTCTCCAAACTGATCTTCACATCGGTAAAGCTGTCGCCACCAGTCAGTTCTATGCCGGACAGTACTCTTTTCTGCGGCTCTGCGGCTGAAACACTCGACGCAAGCGACACGAACAGAAACAGCACCATCAGCGCAATGCGGGCCTTCATTACCGGTTCCCTTCCCTTCACAATCAGCCGCCAAGCTGTTCAATTCTTTCACGCGGACTGATAATGTCGGTTAAACGGACACCGAATTTATCATGCAGTACTACAACCTCACCACGAGCGACCAGTCGCCCGTTTACCATTACATCCAGCGGCTCGCCTGCCAGTTTTGTGAGTTCGATAACAGAACCCTGACCCAGACGCAGAAGATCGGCGATGGCCATTTTAGTCCGCCCCAGCTCGACAGAGATTTCAAGCGGTATATCCAGAATCATGTCGATGTTGCGTTCGCTCGCAGCATCATCACGCGCCTGTTGGGCTATGGCGTCTATAAGGCCTTCATCGCTCATGCCACCATCGTTTTTATCATTACCTATCATCTCGTCCTCCCTGATCCTATTCGGGGATCTTGGTGTCTTTTATTTTAAGAGCCATGTTACCCTGATGAACCACCGGATAACCCAGCATTTTAGGAACGTTTTCAACTCTCAGAACAAGCGGATCATTAGCCGGTGCATTAAGCTGCAGAACGTCTCCGGCTCTAAGGTCGCGCAATTCTTCAATGGTAATCCCGGTTCTGCCAAGCTCGACCGAAAGGTCGACGTTGGTCTTCATTAGCTGATCCTTCAATCGCGCCATCCAGGTCGTGTCCATCTCAACTTCTTCACCGTGACTGGATACCGACAGCCTGGCCTTGATGGGCTCGATCATAGAATAGGGAATCACGATGTTGAAGGAACCGAAGACGTTTTCAAACTCGACGGTGAAATAAGTATTGATAACAACGTCCGCGTGCGGAATAACTCCTATGAACTGAGGGTTGGTTTCGGTACGCAGATAAGCCGGAGTGACCGGGTTGACAGGATGCCATGCACGCTGCATATCCGAAAGCATTAAAGTTACAATGCGGCGGATAACGTTACGCTCGACCATTGTGAAGTCGCGCTGCTCATAAGCCTCGGCCTTCTCTTCGATATCCGGCTGACCACCGAAATAAACGCTCAGCATGGCGAAGACCAGACGGCTTTCTACGGCAATGATCGCCACACCGCGCAGTGGAGCCAGCTTGACCAGATTGAAACAGGAAGGTGAAACCAGTCGGTTGATAAATTCACCGAACTTGATGAGCTCAGTGTGTTCGAGCGTCACTTCAACCACTTTACGCAGAGAACTTGACAACGAAATCTGCAGGTAGCGGTTGAGGCGGTCATTAATCATTTCGAGACCGGCCATACGACCGCGGATTATGCGGTCCTGGCTGGCGAGATCGTAGGTTTCGTAATCCTCAGACTTCTTTGCTGCAGCGCCGACCTTGACGTTTTCGGTTTTTGCCGAAGGCTTCAAACGACCTTTCGCCACCTCTTCGAGTATGGCGTTGACTTCGTTCTGCGATAATATCTGGTCATTGTCCGGCATAGCGAGTCGCTCCTATTGCGTGACAAATTCGGTGAAATAAACATCCTTCACAGCCATGTCTGGCAATTCCTGTTTGATGCGTTTGATAACCTGCTTACGAATTATCTCCTTGGCGACGGTACCCTGAGTCTGAGCCAGATTCAAACTGGAAAGGTAAGTCAGGATGATGTCTCTGACTTTCGCAGTGCGGGCTTTGACCTTCTCGATATCTTCAGGGGTTGTCACTTCTACCTTCAGGGTGGCTCTCAGATAACGGGCTACACCGGAATCATTCAGATTGACCAGGAAGGGTTCAAAATCAACTACCTGAGGCACGGCATCCACTACCGCTGCCGGATCGCCGCCATCACCAGTAGCTTCTTCCGCCGGGGCGTCGGCGACAGGGGTTGAACTCTTGCCCATAATTACATAAGCAGCCAGACCCAATACCAGCAGGGTATTGACCAGAGTAATGGCCAGCAGCATGGTACTTATGCCACCTTTTTTACCGCTCTCCGTGCCGCTTCCGCCTGTTTGTTCTTTCTTTTCGTCAGCCATTGATATTTCCTTCCAGTAATAAAACCTAGAGACGCATATCTTCCTGAATTATGAACTCAACCCATTGACTTCCGGCCTTCTCTGCCTGGCGCTTGAATCTTGGCTTGTCGTAGCCCATCATCGAAACGCTGGCCGGATCGATCTCGGTTCGTTTTAAAACAGCCTGCAACAAGGCTTCGCTGCGAGCCATGGCAAGATCTTCGAGAGTAAGATACTTTTCGTTGTCCATTATCTCAGTCGGGTTGGTTGCATAGGCTTCTACAGTAAGACGGGTTCCGCTCTGAGCAGTCATGATGGTTGAAAGCTCCTGGAAAAAACTGGTCATCTGCTTCTTGACTTCGTTGGAGCCGGGCTCGAACAATACATCATTTTCCAGCAGCATTTCGAATCGATCTTCGCGCCTTACCATTTTAATCTTATCGCTGAGTTTTTTTGCCACCATCCAATCGTAAAGGGCTCTGTATTGTTCCGGGTCCATCTTGCCGCCAGTCGATTTTCCGGCTGTTTCTTTCTTTATTCTGAAGTCTGTTGCACTCAGGTCGCTGAGATTTCTGATTATCGGAGTAACTCCTCCGCCTTCAATTATACTGCTGGTCAGAGACCCCGGGAACCGGCTGAAAGAGTTCTTCAGCTTGTCTGCCGGAGTATCTGACATGGACATGAGCAGAACAAAAAAGGTAAGCAGCAGGGTAACGAGATCCGAGAACGTGACCATCCACGCATTAGGATCTACTGACACCGCGCCGCCGCCTTTTTTCTGTCTGGCCATCTATAAAGACTCCAAGCTTAAAATGTCTTTCTTATAAAATACAAGTTCAACTCTTCTGTTCCTATCGCGATCCGCTTCGTTGTCACTTTCCACCATGGGATGATACTGGCCGAAACCTTCTGCACTGACCTGCATCGGATTCATGCCCACGGCATTCACGAGATAATTGCGCACCTGTGCCGCACGCAGGGCGGAGAGACGCCAGTTGTCTATTTCGCCGCCCGGCGCGTCATCTGTGTGACCTTCGACATTCAGTGGGATTCCAAGCGACTGCGCCAGTTCTCCCATGTTGTCAAGCAGCAAAAACAGTCGTGGATGTATTGCACCGGAACCGGCCTCAAAAAGCGCTCCATCTTTGATTGAAATTACCAGACGGCGTTCGTCTTCAAAAAGCTGTATATTATTGTCATTGTTGGATGAAACAATAGATCTGTCGAGAGTATCCCTTATCTGGTTGACAAATTCAAGCGAAGGGCGAGAGTCGATGTTTTCAGCGGAAATCGGCTCCGCGCCTATTCCCATTCCAAAAAGACCGAAACCTGTGCCCAGCGATTGAATGGCTTTTCTTACCTTTGTTTTTTCGAATGTAGACAGAGCCGTAAGGACGATGAAAAAGGCCAGCATAAGGATCATCAGAGACAAAAACAAAGCAACGAAGCTGTTGTTTTTGGGTTCTTCTCCACCGCCTTTTTTAGATCTGCCCATACCCCTGCCGATCTTTCTATTTTTCTTCGCTGCCGCCGAAACGGTCCGAACGCATTTTGGGTGGCAGGTAGGAATTAAGTTTCTGTTCAACTACGCGCGGGTTGTCTCCACTTGAAATTGCCAGAACACCCGCCAGAATCATTTCACGCGCCAGAGTCTCTTCTTTGGCACGCAGGCTGAGCTTGGCCGCAACCGGAACACCCATAATGTTTGCCATGATTGCGCCATAGAACGTTGTAATGAGAGCTACTGCCATTGCGGGGCCGATGGATGAAGGATCGGACATGTTCTGCAGCATCTGAACCAAGCCGATCAGCGTTCCGATCAGTCCCATTGCAGGCGCGAATGTCGCAAAGCTCATGAAAAAGTCCGAACCCATTTTGTGACGGTCATTCATAGCGTCGATTTCAGCGCCAAGAATATTCTCGACTTCATCGGCTTCGTGACCGTCAACAACAAGCTGAATGCCTTTCTGAAAAAACGGGTCCGAAATACCCGATGTAAGCTGCTCCAACGCCAGCAGACCTTCCTTACGAGCCTGGATAGACATTTCAACAAGCTGAGAACTGATATCCTTCATGCTCATTGTGCTGAAAAAGAAGGCCTGCTTGGTAACTTTAATCGTATTGATGAAATCCGAGAAACGGTAGGATATCATCAGAGCGAAAACGGTTCCGCCACATGTGATCAACACCGAGGGAATGTCGATGAAGATCGTAATGGAGGAACCCATAAGAATTCCCCACAATACGACGCCAAAAGCGCCAGCAAGCCCAATCAGTGTAGATAAGTCCATCGCCTACCTCATGTTAATATAAACCGGCACCTTAACCCCAAAAGCCCTGGTAACCCGGTGCAATCGGTGTGCCAGAGCAGAAGTATTTTCAATGGATTTGGATTATACCATAAGCCATTCCATTTTTTAAGAGTGATTTCAGTAATAAAGACAATATTCTGCTTTTTTTCCCCAAGCTCCGGGTTCCTGCGTAATTATATTAAGAATACAGGCATTCTGTCAAATATATGGCCGAAGTGACAGTATATTGACGAAAACGAGCCACAAAAGCGTCACTCATCAAGCAAGTCTTTGTATTTTTGCGGGAATGCACCGTCCATGTATATTATGCGTCCCTGACGATCAAGCAGAATATTGTAAGGATGAGACATCAGACCATAATGAGTATGCACCATGTTTTCCGAATCATGAATTACAGGATAGTTAATGCCCTTTTCCTTCATGAATGGCAGAAGCCGGCCTTTTTCGTCCAGTGCATCCAGCGAAATTACTTCAAGACCGCCGTTTTTCCCGGCAAACTTTTTCATTTCAACCACATCGGGGATTTCTTCGACGCAGGCGGCACACCAGATGCCCCAGAAGGTAATGAAAACATTAGAGCCTCTGAAATCCGAAAGCTTTCCGACGCTGCCATCAGGCTTTGTGAAGGAAAAATCAGGCAACAGTATTCCTAGTTTCAGTGCACCGGTTTCTAGGGCTGCTGAGTCCTGCGGGAAGGAAGAAAATTCCCACAGGTAATCGGGCAGGTCTTCGGGGGCGACATCGAAAGAGCGCATTTTGTCCCAGGCGGTTGAGAAAAGGTAAATCACCAGCAGCAGAATGACGCCGTTCATCACCCACTGCATTTTTCCACGCAGACGCCCCAGTCTTCCCAGCATTACCAATCCCTTCGAACCGGAGAAACCGACGGTGAGCATGAAAACGCCGATACCCATTGCGAAGGAAATAAGCAGACTGACGCCGAAGAATACATCCTGCTTCTGAGCAACTATGTATAGAATAGCAGTAAGTATCGGAGCGGCGCATGGACCCATCATTGTTGCGACCGCCACACCGGCGAATAACGCTCCTAAATACGCTCCGCTGCCAACTTGCCCTCCGATTCCGGGAACCTTTGTCTGACGCAGAAATGATGGCGTCAGCTTCATGGGCATGAGCTCCATCGAAACCAGCAGAAGGTAACTTAAAAACAGGCCGATTATCAGGTATGGCCAGGGGCTGGTGCCGATCCACTGGAAAACCACACCACCCACCAGTGCAGCCACAGCGCCGAAAATGGAATACGAAATTAAAAGACCGGCAAGAAAGACGAAACCCTGTCGAAGCATCTGGCCGGTTGTAAGATCGCGCTTCATTGCTTTCGAGAAATAGGCGATGGTTACAGGAGTCGCAACTGCCGAGCAGGGCGTAAGGCAATCTCCCATTCCGCCTAAAAAGGCAAGAAAATAGGCCAGAAGAGAAGAGGACTCCAGCGCCTCTTTGAAATAGTCCATAAGATCCATTTTTCACATCCCGTTTTACAAGAATTCAGAACAGGCCGCGCATTAGCGTAGAAAATGGAAAGATTTTAGACTGATACGGCGGTTTTCTCAAGTTTATGTGTAGCGCGTTGGCACTGATCGCGTTCACAACCCCGCCTGGCGCGGTCGTACAGCTCGGCCAGATTGGGCAGAACCTTCTTCATTGCGCTGCCATCCCATGCCGCCAGGAAAAGTGCGTTGCTCATTTCGACCAGTGAAGCATTCAGATCGCCATCAGCCAGCAGCTTTCGAGAGAGATCCATCCGTTGACTGTAGTCTTCAATATCACCGTCAATAAGCAGCTCTATTTTACGTTTCCTTAGAATTTCAGCAGGCGGCGAAATCTCGGCCTGGCGCATGAATGTCAGACATTCTGATTCGGACAGTTCGGGAATCTGCAGGTCGCCCCATTGCCACCAGTAGTGGTAACCGTTAATAAAGATCGGTACACTCATATGAAGCCAGTAGGCACGGTGCGCATCACTCAGGTTGCCACGCATAGCCTGCAGACGCGCTTCCCAGATGTAGGGAGCTCCGAAGTGCGGCATGACTTTCTGTGAATTGCGCAGGTTGTTTATGGAACCTTCGAAACCCAGAAGAGCAAACTGCGTGGCAGAAAGATATGTAAGAGTAAAAGGGTTCACCGGGTCCAGGCGGTTCATTTCCTGATGCCAGCTCAAAGGATAAAAAGCCGGCGCGGAGAAAACATCAAACTGCTCTATTCCGCATGAAGCCTGCACAATTTCGAGAATTTTCTTTATCTCGGGCCAGTCTTCATCGCCAAAGCAGTCGATGGTTTCCTTGCTGATCCACCAGTGCATAAAAAGATGCATCTTATCGGTGATAGGCAGGAAATGATTGGTTTCGTGCATCCAGACACCAATGCTGACAGGCCCGTCTTCGTTCAAGGAACGGTAAAAACAGAATCTGTCCCCGTTCTCCTCCTTAGCGAAAGGCACCAGTCCCGGCATCATGCGTGGCGAACGTTCCTCCTCCTCGATAATGTCTTCAAGAGAGATGAACCCGAAGAATTTGTGAATTTCTTCCGGAAGATTCTCATAAAGCTCAAGCAGGCTGTCAGGAATCTCAAAGCCGAAACGCTTCAGAAACCTGTCGCGGATATCGTCGTCTACTCTATTAGTCCAGAGAAAGAGTTGTCCCATCTTGCCGCCGTAAAAAACAATAATAGAACCTGAAATCGCCCCATTAATACTGGTCGATCCTAAAAATTTATTTGCAGGCTACACAAAGTGCCCTCGCAGCACAAGAACTATTCTCGCAAAGCGCCAACATTTCTTTTGTGTCCTTACAACAAAGCGTTTTTGCTATGCATTTCAGGAGTTAAAAGCTTTACGCTCAGTTACCGGTATGCTAGATTAATTTGATAATATTCATGCATTGTAAATATAAGCGAGTGTAAAACAGTGGCGATTCAGAACAGAGTGGAAAAATTCATTCCCGGAAAAGACAGCATGGAAGGGCGCTTGACTGGGATTGTCCTTTTCAGAATGCTGATGGTTACAGTGCTGTTGGGCGCAACCGCCATACTGGAACATCATTCCAACGACCAGTGGACGATTTCGCAGTACAGCATAATTATGGCCATCGGTATCATATACCTCATGTCCATACTCTATTCTCTTGCTATCAAATACAACAGCAACTACACCTTCCAGGCCGTAACGCAGATATTTGTAGACCTGCTGCTCTGGTCGTTTCTTGTTTACCTGACAGGCGGAATTCACAGTCCATTCACTTTCCTGTATGCCGTATCCATAATTCACGGCGGGTTACTGCTGCAGAGGAAAGGCGCTTTTGGAGCTGCTGTAGCTTCGGCCCTGCTGCTGATGATATTACTGGCGATGGACTCATACGGGTTCTTCCACGAAATGCTTGGACTTTCTTCTGTCAAGCCTGAACTGTCCGACCCTCAGGTTATATACAAATATTTCCTCAATCTGGCCATGTTTACACTTATCGCCACGCTGGCGGCATACCTGGTAGAACAGATCCGACAGAAGGAAGAAGTGCTGGCGCATCGCGAACTGTCGCTGAAAGAGCAGCGCATTTTCAACCGTTCTCTGGTTTCAAGTCTGCACTCCGGTTTTATGCTGACAGACCGCGAGGGCAGCATAACGTTTGCCAATCAAGCCATAGAGGAATGCACCGGCTGGAGAGTGCCGGAAATTATCGGCAACCGACTGGAAGTGATATTTCCGGGTCTGATTGAGGTACTGCAACTGGAACTCACCAGACAGCCATGGGAGCGCAAGTTTGAAACCGAAATAGAAAGCTCAAGCGGCGAGAAACGCTGGCTGGCTTTCTCTTTCAACGATCTTATAAACCTTGAAGATGAATACGACGGACTGATAATCGTTACCGATGAAATCACGCAGCGGCGCGAACTTGAAGGCGAACTGCGCAAGAGCGAGAAGCTGGCCGCTGTCGGCAGTCTGGCAGCGGGCATAGCTCACGAAATCCGCAATCCTCTGGCGTCCATATCCGGTTCGATACAGATGCTGAACGCTGAACTGAATCTCATTGACGATAATGCCAAACTTATGGACATAATCATGCGCGAAGTTGAGCGCCTGAATACATTGATAACCGACTTCCTTGAATTTGCCAGACCCAAACCGCTGGAGCTTGAACTTATAAGTCTGCGTGAAATTGCCGAAGACATAATCAACCTTCTGCAACGACATGAAACAAACAATAAAGTACGCTTCAGAGTCGAATTCGAAGCTGAACTTTTCGATCTCTTCGGTGATTCTCTGCGTCTGCGACAGATGATCTGGAACATTCTGAAAAACTGCGTTGACGCAACCGAAAATGTGGAAATACCGGTGATCTGGTTCTCAGTTTCCAATTATATTTCATCTAATAATCGCAAGCTCATTCGCCTCCGCATTTCCGACAACGGAGAAGGCATGAGCAAGCAGACATTACAACAGATGTTCGACCCGTTTTTCACCACCAAAGCCGGAGGCACCGGCCTGGGCATGTCGATGGTGTTTCAGATTATCGAAATGCATAGAGGCCGGATAAATGTCGAATCTGAACTCGGACGCGGAACGACGTTTACAATTGATATTCCAGCAGAATTGAAGTCGCTTGACGACAGAAGCAGAACTCCATCTCTCATGGCGCTGTCCAAGGAGAATTGATATGAGCCCGGGGCACATTCTTGTAGTAGATGACGAAAAAAGCATGCGGGACTTTCTGAGCATATTTCTGCGCAAGCAGGGATATCTCGTAGATTGCGCCGATAACGGCAAAGAAGCCATGGAACAGATCAGAAGCAAAAACCTGGATCTGATAATAACCGACATCCGCATGCCTGAAATGGACGGAATGCAGTTGCTGCAGGAAGTCAAACAAACCCGCCCGGATCTCGAATTCATCGTAATGACGGCATTCAGCTCAACCTCTGACGCCATCCATTCAATGAAGATGGGAGCTTACGACTACATAACCAAACCCTTCAAGCTCGAAGATATTAAAGTTACCATCGACCGCGCCATGCAGCAGCTTATGCAGAAAAAGGGCCGCAACGGCGAAGCGGAAAAGCCGGAAAAAGAGATAGAAGTAAAAGAGATCATCGGCAACAGCCAGCCTATCAGAAAAATCTTCGACATGATAAAGCGCGTAGCCGGCACCAACGCCAATATTCTGATCACAGGTGAATCCGGCACGGGCAAAGAACTTGTGGCGCGCGCCATTCATTTCAATTCGCACCGTCGAGAGAATCCCTTTGTTACAGTCAACTGCGGCGCGATTCCATCCGAACTGATGGAGAGTGAACTTTTCGGCCACATGAAGGGCTCATTCACCGGCTCTGTGCGAGACAAAGACGGTCTGTTCAAACTGGCGAATGAAGGCACGCTGTTTTTAGACGAAATTTCGGAACTGAATTTGCAGCTTCAGGTAAAACTGCTGCGCGCCATACAGGAGCGAAAAATAATGCCGGTAGGCGGCAGCGGCGAATTTAGTATCAACGTGCGCATATTGGCTGCTACCAACAGGGATCTTAAAAACGAAGTAACCCTGCAGAATTTTCGCGAAGATCTTTTCTACCGGCTTAACGTCATACAGATTCAGATGCCGGCCTTGCGCCAGAGACGCGAAGACATCCCCCTGCTGGTAAATCATTTCGTGAAGCGCTCGTGTCGCGAACTGGGCCATGAAGTTCTGCGCGTGTCGGAAGCCGCAATGATGCTGCTGGCCAATTACGATTATCCGGGCAATGTGCGTGAGCTGAGCAACATTATGGAGCGAGCAGTGGCGCTCGAAACCAGCGATCAGATCCGCCCACAGAGTCTGCCGCCAGCCCTGCTGGAAAGCGTCGAGAAAGAGGACGGCGAGCTCGTCAGCCGCAGAGAGCTTATCAGTAACAACATCGACGCAGACGGTGGGGTATCACTGGACATGGTGCTTGAGCAGCAGGAGCGTCGTTATATTGAAGCCGCACTGAAGAAAGCCGGTGGAGTGAAAACCGAAGCGGCCAAAGAACTTGGAATCAGCTTCCGCAGTCTGCGCTATAGACTGCAGAAACTCGGACTGGATAACGGAGAGGAGTAAATCTTGGTTCATACTACCATTTTAGTTTTTGTTTTTCTGTTTGCCATCTGCATAGGTTCATTCCTTAATGTAGTCATTCTGCGACTCCCCGAAAGGCAATCGCTGGTTACACCGCCGTCGCACTGCCCTAAATGCAATTATCGGCTGCGCTGGTTCGACAACATTCCGCTCTTAAGCTATGTCATGCTTGGCGGAAAATGCCGTAAATGTCGCGAGCCGATTTCTGTGCAGTATCCATTGATCGAGCTGATGACCGGCGTATTGGGTTTGGCCTGCTATATGCACTTCGGCCTTACTCCGGCAATGATAGTGTTCTTCATTTTCTGCGCCATTCTTCTGGCCGTAACGTTCATAGATATCCCTTACCAGATTATTCCCAACAGCATCTCAATACCCGGAATAATCATTGGCGTAACAGCCAGTTTCTTTGTTCCCGAAATGCGCTGGCAGGACTCCGTGATTGGCGCGGTGGCAGGCTTCCTGATTATTTTCCTCACAGCCTACGGCTACTGGTTTCTGACCAAACGTGAAGGCATAGGCATGGGCGACGCCAAACTGCTGGCGCTTCTGGGAGCATTCCTGGGCTGGCAGGCCATACCATTCATAATGATAGCAAGTTCGATTCAGGGACTGCTTTTTTTCTTCCTCGGTCTGGCGTTCGGTCTGGTGAAGAAAGCTCCGCCGCTGCCCGATCCGGACGAGGAACTGCAGCCTGCCCCGCCTGATGGCCAGGAAATATCTGTTCGTCACGCCGCAATTCCCTTTGGCCCGTTTCTGGCGTTGTCGGGGCTGGAATTTCTGTTCTTCGGACGTTTCATTCTAGACCTGATGACGGGCTGGGGAGGCTGAAGCCTTGAAGCTGCAATCACCGCGCACGCTGTCACTTAGAGCGCAGATTCTGGTGAGTCTGTCGCTGCTGTTGATAACCGCCGTGGTGTTGCTGGGTCTTGTCATCATAAATCTTTCACGCAACATATTCATTCTGGAAAAGCGGCAGGCCGGAATAATGGTTGCCGAGATGCTGCAACGCACTCTAACCGTAGAGAAGCTTCCGGAAAATGTCAGCGGCAAAGACGCCATGCGCATGCTGGCCATGCGCGTCTCTACGCGCATTAACGACGACCGTTACCTGCATTTCATAACATTTCTCGATATAGCCGACCGCGTGGTCTGGTCTACTCTGCCGGAGCAGCGCTGGCAGGATGCCGATTATTTCTCCAAGTATTTCCCTCAACCTGCCAGCTCGCTTACTACCGCAATAATAAAAAACCCGATTGATGAACGCCAACTGGTACTCCTGCAGTTCCCTTGGAAATACAAGGGGGCGGTGTTCGGCAGGGTTCAGATTACATTACCCATCATGCAACCCGAAAACGAATCACTCTTTTCCGGCTGGCTTATTCTGGGCATTGCCGCGGCCTACGCCGGAATTCTGATTCTGTTCGGAGCGCTGCTTTTAAACCGCATGGTTACTGCTCCGATTGGCCGCATGACTTCGGCCATACGTCGCATGACCAGCGGTGACCACGACGTGCGCCTGCGTGAAAACGAAAGCGCCGAACTGTCCGAGCTGGCGCAATCATTCAATGAAATGGCGCAATCTCTGGCCGAAAATGAAGAGCTGGTGGCCAATCAGATCCAGGAACTGCTCGACATAAACGAAGAGCTGGAGCTTACCAGACGTGGTCTGATACGCTCCGAGCGACTGGCTTCAGTAGGCCAACTGGCAGCAGGCGTAGCACACGAAATCGGCAATCCGCTTTCCGCCATACTGGGCTATGTCGGTTTTCTGGCCGAAGGCGGTACCGATGAGGCAACATTCAAAGACATTCTGAAACGCATAGAGAAAGACGTTATCCGCATACGCAGCATAGTAAAGGGGCTGCTGGATTATTCGCGCCCCGGATCTTCGACGATTAAGCGCGTAGATTTGAACATGCTTATTAACGACACCATCGAGATATTAAAACCGCAGAAGCAGTTCAAGAATGTAAATATGGTCTTCGACTCACACAAACGCCCGGCCTGCGTCAGCGGCGACGAAGGGCAGTTGCAGCAGGTTCTGGTTAATCTTCTGCTTAATGCCGCACAGGCCATGCAGGGCGAAGGCAATATAATGATATTCCTTGAAGGCGTCTCCTTTGAACCGCAGGTGACGTTTAGGGATTCAACCAAAAAATACCGGCCAGGACAGAAACTGCTTCTGCTGGCAATCATCGATGACGGCCCGGGTATAAGCGAAGAACAGCAGCGTCGCATTTTTGCGCCCTTCTATACCACAAAAGATCCGGGACAGGGAACCGGACTTGGGCTGGCTATCTGCGAGCGCATACTGGAATCACACAGCGGAGAAATAAGGGTGCAGAGTAAGCCGGAAGAAGGTGCAACCTTCTCTATCATTCTGCCGGAAGAAACTAAAAACTGCGAAATGAGCGAGACAGCCGCTTTCATCTCATAAGAAGGACTGCATGGCACATAAATTCCGGATAAATTTATTTATTCTATCATTGTACATAATGTTTTACATATGTATGAACACTGTCGCTTTTGCGGCTCCTGGTTTCGAAAGCCTTATCGCAGACAGTGACGGAAAGACACCGCAAAACATTTCTGACTGGTCGTATCTGGGCATGCAGGAAAGCCCGTCTGTGGTGACTTACAGTTTCGAGCATAAGGATCATGGCGCACTGAATGTGGTACTGGAAGCTTTCGATCCACAACGTCCGGCTTATGCAAAATCTGATTCCTTCATTATTATTTATACCGGTGAAATCACGTCAAGCGCCAGACAGGTGGCAGTGATTGCCCTGATGGACGAACTCAGCACGCGCATAAAAGCCAATGACAATGGCATCCTTACACTGAAAAAACGCGGCGACGCAGAACAGAAAACGCCGGCAAATACTGCGCCAGACAAACAAGCCGCACTTTCTGCACCTGTGCCGGCTCTGCCGTTCTGGCTGGATGAATCCGATTATTCCGACCTAAGAATTTTAGAGCTGCGCACAATTCAGATTCTTATGATTCTGTCTCTGTTGGCGCTGATACTTCTGATTCTGCGACTGGGGAAAGACTTTCGTAATCTGCCGCGTCGTGAAAGCAGTATGCTGCTGTCGGCATTTTTCGGCGGTTTGCTGCTGCGCCTGCTGATGCCCTTCCGTTCTGTTTCAGCTTATGAAGATTATGGCTTCATCAATCGCATTCTGGCAGGCGGCGAATTTTCCGGCCTTCTGGCTGGAGCACATAATGTACAGTCAATATTAATAGGCATTCTGCCTGGCGGAGCCCACGCCATTCCGTTTTTCAATTCGCTGCTTGGTTTCGGAATTATCGCGCTGGCGGCAATATGGCTGGAGAACTACAGCCGCAAGCCATTCAGCGCCTTTGTGCTCTCGCTGCTGCTCTTTCTGAATCCAGTGCTGATGGCTGAGCAGGCCTCATTCTCTCCATTGCTTCCTGGTACATTTTTCTTTTTTCAGGGACTCAATCATATCGAAGTTTTCAGGCGTCGATCCTCCTGGATACATATCTGCTTTGCGGCAGTTACTCTGCTGCTTTCCGCTTTCTGTCTGCCTCTTATGATACTCGCAATACCGCTTGTCCTGCGATTTACAGGCAATACGCAACCAGCCGATCCGGGTAGAAAAACACCCCAATGGCTGCGTATCGTATTTTTGTTCATAACAGTGGCGCTCATGCTGCCACACCTGTCGTTCCTGACAGTGCAGTTCTCAGCGCTCTTCGAGAAAACCCCGACGGCTTTGAATTCAGTTAAAGAATTCGCTCTCTACTGGGCGACACTCGCAGGGCATACTCATTTACTGGCCTCGCCCATCATTATTATTCTGTTATGGTTTGCGCTCATCTTCCGTCCGGATAATAAAGAGTATGCAAGAGCTTCCGCTTTAATATTGTGCGGAATTCTGTTCTCTATTCTCTTCGGAGTCGAAGAAGCTGCATCTGCAATGCCGCATGGCGATTCGCCTGCCATTATATTTTCAACCATGCTGGCCGGACTTGGACTGATGCACCTGATGCCTGTTGACGGTCACGGCCTGCGCATAAAAATAAAACCCGTTCTGCTTGCAGTAATATTTCTTGCCTATCTGCCTCACATGTATCTGACGTTGAAGTCATCCGCCGAGGATGAAGATTATCTCCTGTACAGAAATGCCATCGAAGCTCTGCCGGATATGCCAGTCGCCTTCGCTGCGCTGTCGCCTGGAGATCCGCCGGTAATGGAGAATATCAACCTGGAACCACCTGAGTGGCTGTGGGCCGAAAGGGGACACAAAGACCGCCGTCTTAATCTGATCGGCTGGTGGAACCTTTACCGGGTGGATGCCATATCTGAGCCCAGTTATATTTATATCGGGCCGCGCTGTTTCGTGCGCTCATCATCTTCTGACACACAACCGGATGGGGAAAAGGATTCCATGCACCCGGCCTGCAAACGCATCATCGAAAATATCGAAGCAGAAGCGGTGTTGAGTCAGGCTCTTAACCGGAATTCGCGTAGCTTCGGAAGATTTGTCTATGATCCCGAACAAAGCTGCAAGGACTGCATTGTCGGTCTGTACAAAATAAAAGATCTCAAAAACCGTGAAGAATGGAAAGCGGTGGAAGATAAAAAGCCGGAGAAAAAGACTGAGTACGGCGACCATGACAGAATCCGTCAGAAAGCCAGACCTTTCTAGCACATGCTTACAAATTCCACTCCGGTCATGTAGATAGCAGCAACACCCGTCAGCAGTATCATAACCAGCAGCAAAAGAAGACGCACAATAGCTGATATTGACCAGGATTTATGACGTATAAAATGCCTCACTTCCGTGTTGAAGGAAAGCGCCAGAACAATAAACAGTAATGACAGCCAGAAGATATAGAACTGCCTTAAAATAAAACCGCGTCGCTCCGTCACATATGAATGCATACTCTGCCAGAAAGACAGCTTGCGTGATTTCAGATCTTCGTTCTTTTCTTTTTTGAAAAGTGTCTTCAATCGCTCTGTATCTACTTTAACGCTGTCAAGCCAGGTTAAATATGCGGCAGGTAAAGGATTTTCAAACGAAGCGCCTTCGACGCAGAGCCAAAGCCCGAAGAAATCACGACAGTCGTCCGATTTGACTCCAGGGTGCAGATAAGCCAGATAAACAGTGTTCGTTTCAGAGCCGTCAGGCTTGCTTATTGTAACAGCGATGCGCTCGCCCTCAACTCTTATGGCGTCGGTCTTGAAAATCTGTGAGGCTTCACCGCTGTCAAAACTGTCGCCAATGAATTTTTCATTTCCGGCAGGAATCACCCATTTGCCGGACTCAGCGGAATATCCGACAGATCCGAACATTAATAAAAAAAGACATATTGCGATATTAACAAGACGATTCATGGCTGAACCGCCTTTCTTTTATATGCTCCTTCAGGGCAGTCGTATATGCGCATTTCAATCTGAGCATCTCTGCGCGAATCAACAATCCGGCAACCATATTCCAGCGGTTCAATAGACGACAGTGATTCCAGGGCGACCTGACGGACATCACGGAACATTTCGACGTACCAGCATCCATCTTTCATATCGATATGATGGAAACAGGCAAAAGGTCCTTTACCTGCTACACTCTGCATTACTTTGCCTGCAGTTGTCATAATGCTGAATGGAGACCGTATGCTGCCAAAGGCAATTTCCGAATAGGTCGGATTCAGCATCAACTTCATGTCTTCGGGCAGAGTCTCTACCAGTCTGCGGATAGCCATATCTGAATCGCGCTCGAAGTCGACTGAACCCCACACACACTGCTGCTTTGGCAATGCGTTGAGCAGAATGAATGGAATTATGAGACCAGAGAACAGCAATACTTTGCGCGGAAGGTAAAGCGCCACACCTCCGGCAATGATGCAGATCGGTATAAAGAAATACGCCGAGAGCTGATTCTTATCCGAACTTGGGCCGGATAGTATAATGAGTGAATAAATCAGAAGCATCAGCAGCAGGCTGTAAGCAGAGGAATTACCGATCTTCAACAGTTTGTGCAGACCCGGGATGAAGGCCAGAAGCACAATTAAGGTGTCTGAAAGGAAAAGCAGATAAGAGCCGATATTCTCCCACAATCGCATGTCACTCATGGCCTCGCGCGGAGTGAAAAAAGTATCGAAGGCCAGAGAAGAAATCATCAGACTGAACGATCCAAAAATGAAAATGTGCTTCAACATGCGACGTGGATATGTTTCAGCCAGATAAGCGCCTGCAAACCAGACCACCCACAGAAAAATAATCTCCATACGCATCATGCTGGCCAGTTGCAGCACCAGCGCCGCTATAACAAATGAAGACACATTGCCTTCTCTAAGGTTTCTCAGCAGAAGCCACAGAGCCGTCATGCCCAGCGAAAATGCCGCCAGATATTCACCACCGGCAGGCCACAGGGCCAGAATCGGATCATAAAAAGGTACGAATAACCCCGCGACCAGGCCTGCCCGCCAGGAGTTGAAGATTTCACGCGAAGCCATGAAAACAGATACTGTCAGCAACACAAAGAGAATGGAGTTCATATAGATAACGGAAGTGTGATGCTGCCCGAATATCAGGAAAAAGGGTGTCATCAGAAAGGAGGAGCCATGATGGTGAATGTGTTCGAAAACCGCGCCGCCCAGTTGACTGATGGCAACGGCATTGTACTCGAACTTCCAGTTCTGCTGACCCGGCCCCCAGAAATCATTAACCAGATCGGAATGTAAAAGGAGCTGAACTATGGCAAGCAGCGTAACGCCGCCCAGCGCCAGTCGGTCGGCTGTCTTCCATAAAGGCAGAGCTCGCCTGATTTCCCGGAAACCGAAATAAAAAATGGAAAGCAACAGCAGCGGATATACCGTGTAGATGAATAATGCACTTTCCTCTATCTGAAAGGCTCCCATAGACTCACCCTGAAATTCGAGTTTTTAACAAAGCGAATCCGCTTTTCGCTTATCTAAGAAAAGGATAAAGGCGGCAAGGCTTAAATGCCAATAAGTTCTGATTTTTATCGACAGTTATTTTTAAAGGTAAGTCGTTTCTCAGGTCTGCTTTTCAGCTTCATCCGGCAATTTTATCTTTTTAAGCCATTGAGTTGTGCGCCGTAGGTCATCTTCGGCCTGCTTATGCTCGGTAACATCACGCCCAAGCATTATGGCGCCAATGGTTTCACCATATTCATCAGTTAAATTGCGCAGGTGCCAGGCGATGCAGCGCAAGTCGCCGTGACGGGTACGAATCTGGGTTTCAAGGTTGTCAAAACCCTTGCCCTCTTCAATAATGTTACGGATCTGGCCTAAAATGCGGTCTCTTGCCGCTGCATCCGGGTAGAGCCAATCCCACACGGCAGAACGGCCAACAACATCCTCTGAAGTATAGCCACTGATGACTTCAGCCGTCTTGTTCCAGACCACTATTCCGCCCTTCGGATCAATAACGTTCAGCCAGACCCCGGAATTGTCTATCTGTTGTTCCTGCATTAAAGCGATCTGACGTATTCTGCTTTCGTTATCCAGCCTGGTTGTTTCGTTGTTATGCGAATAAATGGCGTAGGCAACCGAGTTCGCCATCTCTCCGAAAAGCTCCTTTTCCTCTTCGTGTACTACAAATCCATCCGGCATGCTGATTTTTAGAAAACCGTAAATGTTGCCTGCATATTCAAGGCGAGCCGAAATAGTACCTTTACCGAAACGACGGCAATTGAAAGGGCAGCCTTCACTGCATTCGGCGGGAGTCTGTTCCAGATAATATACACCGCCATGAATCAATACATCTATTGCACATTTCGGCATCTGGGCTTTGAGCCAGTCCGCAGCCAGAGATCCAATATTTGTGTCTGAGCCAGAAGAAAAGACTTCCAGAAATTCTCCATACTGTCCGGTGCGCACGATCCATGCATTGCCGTAACCGCGTGTTTCAACGAAAGTATTGCAGATGTTCTGCAGGAAATCGCGTGAATCCTTATCCGACAGCATTATGCGCCCGAGTTTGCGTATAACGTTCAGTATGGCGTTAAGATTCCGGGTATGCATTTCAGCCTGCCGACGCTCGCTGATGTCACGCAGAGAAGCCAGATAAGCCGTCTTACCATCCCAAATTGTTTTTGTGGTGCGCATTTCGGCAAAGACCATCGAAGAATCAGCTCTAAGTATTTCAATTTCAGAAGATGAATCGTCTATCAGAGGAAAACCAAACGGGGAGCCCGTCAATTCTTCGGCCGGTCTGCCGAAAAGAACCAGAGCGCTGTGGTTGGCCATGAGTATTTTCTCGTCCGGCCCTACAATTACAATACCATCGGCATTTGATTCGAAAATATCACGGAAACGCATCTCGCTCATCTGGAGATGCCATGTCATATCGACCAGATCAGAATAAAGCTTCTGACGCTGAATCGAATAGCGGATGCTTCTGGAAATGCTGTCTGAATTGAAGCGGCCTTTAACCAGAAAATCCTGTGCGCCTTTGCTGACCGCCTCAGCCGCCAGTTCTTCACTGTTAATACCGGTAAGAATAATCACAGGAATTCTGACATTGGCATTTTTAACGCTGTGTAAAGTAGCCAGACCGCTGCTGTCAGGCAGAGTCAAATCCAGCAGAATAAGATCCACAGGCTGATCTGAAGACAGAAAATCGATGCCGGCTGCAAGGGTTCTGCACCACTGATATTCATATATGGCTTCAGTAACTCCAGCCAGCATCTCCTGTATGAGGAAGGCATCACCATTGTTGTCTTCTATCAGAAGAATTTTTATTCTGTCGTTTTTCACTATTTACTCCAGCTAAGCGACTGCATTTTCTTTATTAAAAAATCGCGTCGCGCATAAAACAAGGCTTAATGATTTAAAACGACCCCGATTCGGCGATTCAAAGGTCGAACATCTTCATACGATCAATTTCTCTAATTAACACTTCCCTGTCGTCGAGAACACCAATCATGCGGCGCTCCTGACCGCTTTTATGCATTATCAAAACAGGTACAGCCAGGAGTTTTCTGGAAGATACCATCTCCGGATTTTTGCTGACATTAATGATCCTTAAAGAGCAACCCTCAAGCTCCGGGGAGTGGCATATTTCCTCCAGATTGGAAACCACAGCCCTGTTTTTAGGAGAATAACCACTGACAAAAAGCTCAAATTCGGCATTAAACATAATAAACCTCAGAACAATAAAAAAAAGTCGGCTATTTATATTCAGGGTAATTCAGCCAGCCCGAACCAGAAATCAGAAATAAGACGGGCGGCTTTTCTATAACCATCAAGACCCATCGGCTTTCTTATGTAACAATTGGCTCCGTTCATATAAGATTCTCGAATATCTTTTTCATTGGCGGAAGTGGAAAGCACGATTACGGGAATGAGAGTCAGAGACTCTTCGCTCTTGATTTCAGTAAGCAGGCGTCGCCCGCTCATGCCCGGCATGTTAAGATCCAGCAGAATAAGATCGGGGGCCTGATTATTCTTAAGATAATCAATTGCTTCATTCCCTGAACGGGCTGAGACTAATTTTAATCGTTTAATATTTTCCTTCAAAAGCTCCTCCGCCAGCTCAATGTCTCCGAAGTCGTCTTCAATCAGCATTATGACCGGTTCATATCTGCTCATTTCAGTTAACACCGCCTATTTGCAGAAGTTCACTGATTGTAAAGCGGAAAGTAGAGCCTTGCCCCGGCACGGATTCAACCCAGATTCTACCGTCATGCCTCTCCACAATTTTCTTGCATATGGCCAGACCGATTCCGGTTCCAGGGTAATCATCATGCAGTTGCAGCCTCTGAAAAATCTCGAATATATGCTCATACTGGTCCTGCGGGATACCCATACCGTTATCGGAAATGCTGAAGACCCAGGCGCTGTCAGTCTTCTCGGCGCTTATGCGGATTTCCGGAGCCTGCTCACTGCGAAATTTGATTGCGTTAGAGATAAGGTTCTGGAAAACCTGCACTATATGAACCGAATCGCAGGCAATCTCCGGCATGACAGTGCGCATGATATTAGCGCCGCTTTCATTTATCATAAGTTGCATATTTGATATGGCCTGGTCCAGTAAAGCATCAACCTTTGCATAAGAAAAAGGTTGAGCTTTAGTGCCGACACGCGAATATGCCAGCAGATCCTCAATGAGTTTCTGCATGCGTTCGGTTCCATCGACTATGTAGTGGATATACTTGTCGGCACGTTCATCAATCTGTCCGGCGTAGCGGTTTGCCAGAAGCTCAGTAAAGCTTTTGATTTTTCTAAGCGGCTCCTGCAGGTCGTGAGAGGCGACATAGGCGAACTGCTCCAATTCCGCATTGGAGCGCTCTATGTCATGCATTATGTCCATAAGGCGCGCTTCAGCTTCCAGACGGCTGGTTATATCGAAAGAAAGCGAAACTTTTACCTGCCGACCGTCGGGCCAGGTAAGCAGACCTTCGGAAGCCATGAAGTGGTTTTTAAGTACGCGGTTATAATATTCGTAACGCAGTGGAGCATCACTGTTCATAAGCAATTCCCGGTTGTTGCAGAAATGACACGGTTTGTCGTAGCCCTGCAGAACCTCGTAGCAATGCATTCCAACCGGATCCATTCCCAGCTTGCGTTTCACGGCATTGTTGACAAAAAGCACTTCGTATGTCTGCGGGTCAACGACCCAAATTATCTCCTCCAGACGGTTGAAAAGCGCCAGATGCTTCTCGTGTTCAAGCTGAATTTTCTTTTCAACTTCGAGGCGTTCAGTTACATCGCGTCCTATGGCCAGCACTACGGGCTCTGAAGTGTAATCGTCTCCTTCAACAACTATTGCGCTGACTTCGACGGTAAAAGCCCTGTCTTCGGCTGAAAGCAGATTTAACAATATATGTTCGGAAGGATTTTTCTTTTTAGCAAGTTCAATCAGACTTCTGCTGATATCATTACGGCATCTTTCCGGTATGAAATCACATAAACGGACTGTACCGAACTGCTCACGACTCAGTCTGATGCGTTTGAGCACTTCGCGGTTGGCATAGTTGATAATACCGTCAAAACGGATACTGAAAATCAGATCAGGTACGGCGTCTAATATGGTGGAATAGCGGCGTTCCTGTTGAAATAGCTGACGATTTTTTTCTACCACTTCACCTTCAAGCATTGCTTTGTAGGCACGGTTCTCATCTTCTATTTTCTTCATTCTTATGGCCGACTTGACGGCTTTGCTTATATCTTCGCGTGAAATCGGCTTGGACAGGTAATCAAAAGCGCCCATCCGTACTGCCTGGGCGGCAGTATTTACAGTCGGTTCACCAGTGATGAGAATAACTTTAGTATCTGGTGCGGCCAGCCTGATTTTTTCGAGAAGTTCAACCCCGCTGATTTGCGGCAGGACTATATCTGATACCACAACATCGAAGCTGTCGGATGCGAGAATTCTTATTGCATCTGGAGCATCTACCGCCGTACTTACCTGATGACCGTCCCGCTCAAGAAACATACTCAGAGTTTCACGGATTCCGAACTCGTCATCAACCAGAAGCACTTTTGACAATGAGGATCTCCTTATCCAAGTTCTCATCTAATAACACGTTTATCAACCTAAACGTTGTCTATGGAATAATGAATAGGGGAGAACCTGAATTTGACAGTCTAAATGCCTGAATTTTTTGCGTGTCGATTAAAGAAATCAGGAGTCGAGAGTGGTCAGACCTTCGCGGATGGCGTATTTGACCAGCTCTGCCAGTGTGGATAAATTCAGCTTTTTCATAATGTTCTGTCGGTGAGTTTCTACTGTCTTTACGCTTACATGGATATGTGAAGCGACTTCTTTGGTGCTTTTTCCCTCAGCCAGCAGTTGCAGAACTTCTTTTTCGCGCACGGTCAGACTGGGCAGACCTGTGTTTTCGTCCATATCGCGGTTATGCAGGTACTCATCCACAACCACACCCTGCACTCTGGGAGTCAGATATATCTGTCCGGCCATAACGGTACGGATAGCTATGGCCAGTTCCTTGAAGGCGCCATCCTTGAGGAGATAGCCTGAAGCCCCGGACTTGAGCATGCGGGTTACAAAGCGCCGGTCGGTGTGCATGGAAAGAGCAACAACCTTTATTTTAGGGTTAGAAGAAGTTATCTGCTGGGTAGCTTCAACACCGTTCAGTTCCGGCATGACAATATCCATGACTACTACATCAGGATTAATGTCCAATGCCAGTTTTACAGCTTCTCTGCCATTTTCGGCTTCCGCCACAACTTCCATGTCGTGCTCACGGCCTATCATTGAAGTAAGGCCGTCGCGGATTATCTTATGATCGTCGGCTATGATTATTTTAATTGGCATTCATGCTCCTGATTATTAATCGGCATTGTGATTTCCGCCCTGGCACCCTGCCCCTTTTCCGATTCTATGCGCAGATCCGCCCCGATGTATGTCAAACGCTCTCTGATGTTGAAAAGGCCGAATTTATAGCTTTCGGCTCCGGTACTGAATACCGCTGCCGGATCGAAACCAATACCATCGTCTTCAATAAACACACTGAAAATGCCATCACAGCTTTCGCAGCTTACTCTGGCTATTGAAGCTTGAGCGTGTTTAATGACATTTATCAGCAGTTCCCGAACTGACTTGAAAAGAACTATGCTTATGTCATTATCCAGAGAAACCAGATTCTGTTCGTCGTAAGTAAATTCAATTTCAAGGCCATGCTCTCCAGAGAGTTTTTCTACCAGCCATTCAACTGCCGCCTCGAAACCCAGTTCATAGAGTATGGGGAGACTGAGTTCGAAAGTAAGCGTGCGGGTGGCTTTGATGGACTGCCCTAAAAGGTCTTCCAGTTCGGCCAGCGAAGACATACAAGCGGCGGCTTCTTCAGAATTCATTATGGTTGCCAGCTTTATTTTGCTTATGGCCAGAAGCTGCCCCAGACCATCGTGCAGATCGGAGGCGATGTCGCGCCGCTCCCGTTCTTCGATGAGCGCTATTTCGGATGAAAGCCGCTGCAACTGTGTCTGATGCTCATGCAGCGCTATCTCTGCCTGCTTACGCTCCGTTATGTCGGTCAGATTGACCATAACAGCCGTGAACCCCTGATGATCGAGGCCTGACAGCAGCAGTTCAGCCCACATGACCGTTCCGTCGGAACGCATCAGACGGCTCTGATAATGTTCCGGCGCGTTGGCACCCTTTTCAATCTCTCTTATGGACTCGACAAACCGCTCACTGTCTTCCGGGTGAATGAGATTCTCAATTTTTTCACCGATAAGAATCCGTTTGTTTTCATTCTGCCCGGAAATAAGATTATGCATCTGCGGATTGGCATATACGATCAGATTGTTCTGAATGATAAATATGCCAACCAGTGATTTATCGCTAAGTTGCCGATATTTTATTTCCGATTCTTTAAGCGAGCGCGTCAGTTCAACTGTTTTTAACGCCTCAAAACTGTGGCTGGCGATGATACGACCCAGTTCAATATCCTGTTCGGTGAAAGGAGGAGAAATCTTGTTGTGCAGAGAAACCAACCCCATCACATCCGAATTTTTGTTGAGGAACGGGAAAATGATAAAAGATCCGTCCTTGTATCCGTCCCATCCCGAAGGCTCGATATCGGGCATATCCATGATATGCCGGACATTAAATGCCTTTTTGGCGGCAAAAAGCCGCCCGATGACGCTATCCGGCTCCGGCGGAAGTTTTATTGTCATCGCCTGATGTCCCGGGTCCAGGCAGGTCATAAGCTTCAGACAATCACCTTCCAGCAGATACAGACTGCCGCCGAAAGCTCCCATGTTGGTAGCAAAAAGCTCCAGGATTTTAGGAGAAAGGTCGTAAATATTCATGCTCAGCGCAAAATTGCGCGTGTTTTCGGCTATGTGATGCAGACGGTCTGAATACTGCATTATCTGGCGGGTGCGTTCCTTAACCAGATCTTCCAGTAAATCGCGATAATTGCGGTTTTCTTCTTCCAGGCGCCTTACTCTATCGGCAGCGGCTACAGCCTTGCGGATCTGTTCACGCGATACCGGCTTGATGAGATAGTCGAAAGCCCCGGCTCTTATAGCCTGAGCCGCAGTATCAACAGTAGGTTCTCCGGTAATAAGAATGACCTGGATATTCTTCGAAATACCACGGATCATGCTCAGGAGTTCAACTCCACTGACACGTGGTAAAATAATATCGGAAACAACTATATGAATTTCGTGTTCGTGGATGACCTTCATGGCCTCATCTGAGTCTTCGGCCAGGATCACTTCGTGATCGGCCTTGCTCAGAAAATGGAAAAAGGTATCTCTTATACCCTTTTCGTCATCCACAACCAGAATCTTAGCCATAAGGCCTTGTCTCCTTGTCTGATACAGCTGCACTGAGATTAACCAGTCAGGCTTCTCTACTGTTCATGGGGAAATCCATATGAAACCGCGCACCCTTGCCGATTTCCGTCTCCACCCATAACGTACCACCGTGTTCCTTCATTATACCGTGACTTACGGATAATCCCAAACCCGTAGCCAAATGTTTTGGTTTTGTTGAAAAAAACGGATCGAAGATGCGTTCGATGTTTTTCTGCGGAATTCCAACACCGCTGTCTTCTACTGTTATTCTCAGCAGCTCTTTCCCATCCTTTTCAGCCAGGCCGGCGCTTATCGCAATACGCTTGTTTTCGTTGTATCCGGAATAGCGTTCGTTCAGCGAATCACGAGCATTGGAAAGCAGATTCATAAACACCTGCTGAATCTGCTGTGAATTGCAGAGAAGCTTAGGCAGACTGCGGTCGATGGACGAAGTTACAGTTATCTGATCGCGCTGAAATGTGCTGCCCATTAGAAGCATTGTATCGTTGATAATTTTATCTGCCGATGCCGGACCCAGAATACTGCTGTCCTGCCTGGCAAATGCCAGCAGACTGCGCACAATGCCGGCGATGCGGTCAGACTCTCGCACAATATTGGCAGCCGCCCGACTTATTTCCGGATGCCCGGAGGCGTCTTCCAGAATTATCTCTCCGTAGTTCATAATGATATTAATGGGGTTGTTTATTTCATGCGCCACACCGGAGGCAAGAATGCCAACCGATTCCAGCTTCTGCTGATGACGCTGCTCGGCTTCAATTTCATTGCGCTGCTTCTCGATCTTTTTCTGTTCGATAATGTCTTCTATAAGGGCATGAACTCTTTCTACTACGCCATTATCGTTCCTTATGGGAGCCAGTAAACACTTCATACAGGATTCCTTACCCCATTTGGAAGTATATGGCACCTCTCTCGATATTACGCGGCCCGTGCGGAAGCACTCGACAAAGTCGCCCGAAATGCCGCTTTCACGCAGCTTTACAAACTCAAATATGTTCAATTGCTTGGTGGCTTCTTCCGAAGGCGATCCGAGTATTTCCAGCAGTTTTTTATTAACGTGCGTAATGCGCCCCGATTTGTCGCAGGCCATGATTCCTACCGGAGCGTTGTCTACAAGAGACTTATACTGCTTTTCACTGCTGGCAAGCATTTCGCTCAATTTCTTCTTTTCATTCACATCCAGCAGTATTCCACTCATGCGCAAAGCCCGACCGTTTTCGTCTCGGCTGACAACTTTCCCAACACTCTGAAACCAGTTATAACTGCCTTGCTTCTTTTTAAAGCGCACCTGAAAGTCCAGCCATTCCGTTTCACGCTTCAAGTGTTTGCGTACAGCATCCCAGACAGCGGGATCGTCCTCCGGATGAACCAGGCTTTTCCAGACAAGATTATTGTCCGTATTTAATTCATCCGGTTTATAACCCAAAAGAGCATAAAGCTGCCGGTTGAAATGCAGTGAATTGGCCGCAATATCCCAGTCCCACGAACCGGCCCCGGCGCCTTCCAGTGCCAGATTGAGCCGCTCTTCGCTTTCCTTTATTTCATTCTGCATGCGCATACTGTCGGTTACATCCAGAAGCGCCACCATATTGGCATGCTTACCCTGATAACTTATGCGCTTCGAGAACTGCTCCACCCATTTCTGCCGACCGCTGCCGGTCTGTAGTTTGAAACAGAAGCTGCTGGTTTCATTATCCTGATCTGAAAGTTTTCGATAGTGGTTCGATAATACAATCTGCCGATACTGTGGATGCAGTGCTCCAGCAAGCTCATCCACACTCATGTATCCGGAAAGGGTTACTTCAATTTCGAATATCTGCGCGAATGCCTCGTTTATATAGGCTACTTTCTGATCTTCAAGGATTGCTATTCCAAGTAAAGACTGATCCGACAGAAGTCTGAAGCGTTCCTCGTTTCCACGGGCTTTTTCCTCAAGCTTTCTGCGCTGCAGGGCGATGGAGGCATGTCCTATGAAAGTCTCAACCATTTTAATGTCCGGAACAGCACCTTTTTTTAAAAGAACAATAGCTGTGCCAAGTATCTCTCCGTCACGCACCAGACCGATTCCATAAAACTCACCCAAACCAACAATAGAAGCCAGACGCTCGGAGACGGCGTCAGAAATTATTCCGAAGCTCAGATCTTTAAGTGAGCCTTTGATTTTCTCGAATCTCCCGTGTTTTATTTCCTCGCGCGCCTTCTCGTCTTTTATCGGAAAGCGCATTCCTGCCGGATTGCGACCCAGCAGATAGGCAATCTTTGAAGACAGCGGACCGATACCGATTACCGACCTGCATATCATGGTGTCGCTTTGTGGTTCATACTCATTGGTGATTGTTATGGATGAATCGACCAGTTCAGACAGCTTTTCTGCGATGAAATGAAAAATGTTCTGGTCCGGTGGAAAATCGGACAGAGCTATCGAAGTATTGTAGAGAAATTCAAGATTTTTTTCGTAGAAGCGGCTTCGATCCTCGGCCTGCTTGCGTTGCCTGATCTGCTCTTCAAGTTGTTTTTTATCACTCTCAAGCGAATCGGCTCTGAGACCGATTTCGTCTTTCTTCTGTTCTATTTCTCTTTTCTGATTTCTTATTCTTCCGACCACATAAAGCATGAGAGAAATAATCAAGCCGACAATAAGACCACCCAGAATATGAGCCATAAAAATACGGTTGTTAATGTTTGCCGCACCGGGCCTGTCAGTCTCGAATACAAAGGAAAGCACAAATATCGTTGAGATAACAAATGGTATTATCAGAAGCGGGAGCAGTGTCGGTTTCTTAATGTTCATAGTACCGGCGCCTTTTTCAATATGAACTTCCGCTGTCGCCGCATACAGAAATTAGTTTTTTCATTGGAACGCCCCCCTGCTTTTAATATTTCAACAACTTAAAAATACCGGATAACAGTATGTCAGTGCATTAAAGTGTTCAACTCTTTTACATCTGCCAGATAATGGAGTCAACAAGCAGAGTTATAACCCAATGTCGCTTGTTTATTTTTTTGCTGCCGCAGCCGCCGCCATACCTGGAAAAACTTTCAGCATGAGCACAATCAACAGCGCCAGCCCGGCTACCAGCGTCACAACGAAAATTCCGAACATACCCCACTGAGCCTTAAGCGGAACCTGTGAAAGATCAAAGTGCGGCACCAGATATTGCAGACGCACCATATCTCGCATAGCAGCGTGACAGAATATGGCGGCATAGGCCAGCACCGATGACAGCATGGGCAGCAGTATGCCCTTCGATTTTGCGGCGACTAAAGCCAGAATCATGGCCAGAGCGACCAGTACGACGCCAGCAACCAAAAGCAACGTAGCAGTGTTACCCGAAAGCACATAGGCCGAAATTCTTTCGGGCAGAACGGCAACGACCCACAGCGCACACAAAGCCTGCAACAGCAGGCCCAGCGGAACCACGCTCTTTCCGAAAGCCTTGAACGCCGCTCCTTCTACTTCGCGTCCCCAGCGTGTAAGGAAAGCTCCTGCCAGAATGATTCCAAGTCCAGAGACGGCTATGGCCGGGGTAATAAAGAGCAGAAAACGCGGGAAGAGCGTTGGTTCGGACAGGTTAAGCGCCATTCCATGAGGCTTGCTGGCATACATGCTCAGCCATTTTTCGGGAGTCTGAGAAAGTGTTATGTTGTTGCTGTAGAAGAAACCGATCAACAACATGGCGATTAGTCCGATAAGCACAATCGCACCCTGCCTTTTTTTTCGTTTATCACGAGTCAGTTTATGCAGATAAAAATGCCCGTAGGCGGTTATCAGCAGAGGAATAATCAAAATCCAGTGCGCGGCGATCAGAATCGACGAGCTGTAGAACATCTGGCCATAAAGCACCTGCACGAAAAGCAGTGGCGGAATACCCAGCGTGACAACATAGGACATGCCCAGTGGCAAGCCTCCGCCCAGATAACGCCGAATTGGCAACGAGGCGTCGTTTTTACGGAAATGCAGCCACAGAAACAGAATTGCACCACCGACAGTGAAGTTCATGGCCATCAAATGCATGGAGAAGGTGAGATAACTTAAAAGCTGAAAAATCAGCGGCGGAATGCCGTAACCCAGCGGATCAGTGTTCGGAATGGGAGCTCCGGCGGCGACAGTCAGGAGATTTGCAAACAGTGAAGCGTTAATCATTGCAGCACCTCCTTATTGTCCTTCTGCACATCCATTCCGTTTTCATCCGCAGGAACATCTTTTACAGCTTCAGGGTTATCGGGAATTTCAGGCGGAATTGCATCCGGCACGCGCCCGGCTTCCTGCAATATCATTTTGGTTTTCTCGGCATTCAATTCTGCTTCCACAGCTTTCAGAATATCAGCAGCATTCTCTTTTTTACCGTGCAGCGAAAGCAGGTACTCCGTCAGCGCGGCACGATCTTCGAGCGAACCTTCGAAGGGCGGCATAACGCCCTGTTCGTGCATGCGCTCGAACCACTTGACGCCGAAGTTACCAGACCAGCTTGCGGTACGCTTTTTCATGGCGCGATAGCCATCACGGGTGTGACAGGAAATGCACTGCAGGCGGAATAACCACTCGCCGCGTTCGAGAGATGACGGCATTTCGCTCGGATGCCATTTGGCTTTTTCCAGATATGGCTGAGCTAAATAATCCGGATCGGCGGCTTTATTTTTCCAGAGCGAATTTGAATAGAGCACTCCGTGAATGACAAAAGGCTTACGCGCCATTTCACGCACGAACTCGGCTCCGGTGATGCCGGTCATGCCGATAAGGAAAATTGCTATGGCGGTCATCATGGTAAGGGCTTTGGGTTTGAGATATACGACAGTAGAAGCCAGCACTATCATGGCTCCGGCCACAACCGCTGTAAGGAAATATGCCGTTATGGCTTCCATGCGCCCGCCGCCTACACCAACCACTCCACCTTCGATAAGCTTCGAGGCCGAAGCGGGCAGCACGGTCCAGTACCATACGGCAAAGAACGGAGTCAATATTGCCGCCGGAATGACGAACTTGACACAGAAACGGATGGTCTTTTCCTTGAGCTCTTCATTTTCAATGCGTGAAGCGATAACCATTCCGCCCAGCCCGCCCAGAAGTATCATGACCAGAGTGCGGATAAAGAGCGAAGGCCAGAAGCCCGGATTGAAGAAGCCCGCCGCGATGTCGAGATTCTGCGTATTCCAGTCGCCGGGGGTGAGCATGAAAGTGAGAATGCCGTTGATGGCGAAAAGCGAGCCCCAGCTTATAAGGGCATAAAGTCCCGCCAGCCACAGTTGTAGACGCGGCGAATTGGTTTTCCAGCCGTAATAGTAAAGATACAACACCGTCAGTTCACCTAAAAAGAGCACCCACTCGGAAGCCCAAACAAATACAAACTGATGTATCAGCAGGCTGGTGCCTTCGGCAGAGGCCAGTTGTATGGCGAACCATATGCCCACGCCGGTCATGGCTCCGAAGACAGTTGTATAAATAAGGAAGAATGTGGCGTATTTATGCAGCCACTCTCTTATCTTTGCACCATCCGGCTCTCGGCCCGACCACCACTCGGCCACCCATAGAAAGATTCCGCCGCCGATGGCAAAATGGGATATGAATATGTGTATGGTGGCGATTATCGCCACTACTAATCCGCTTCCTAAAAATGCCAGATCCCAGACCGGGTAGTTCATCTGTCTTCCTTTCTCAAAATCAGGACAGCCAGCCCCAGATGGTAAATGCAACTGCGACCAGAACGACTGCTATTCCGGCACGTGCAACCAAGCGCCCGCGCGCATCCTCGGGGACATTGCGGTCTATGAAGGGAACCGCGACAAAGGCCAGCGGCAGAAGTCCCATTATTACCATGCCTACAAATTCCAGTGCGCCGGGGAAGATCTTAAGCATCTGGAACGGCACCATGAAATACCATTCCGGCTTTATGCCTTCGGGAGCCGCTGAACCGGGATCGGCTTCGGGCATGAGCCCGCGCGGGAACATGGCGGAGAGCAGCACTAATATGCCCATCATAAAAAGCCAGATGGGAATTTCTGCAAACAGAAACTCGCTGAAGAACTTGTGGTATTTTTTCTTCTCTTCCGGCAGAGCGCGGAAGGAATCAGGTTCTGAAACACCCTGAACCTGAATTAACAAGAGGTGCAAACCCAGAATACCTATCAGAGCCAGTGGAAGTACAACAACATGCAGTGGATAAAAGCGCCCGATGGTTTCGACCGTCACGTCCGGACCGCCACGCAATATACCGCCCATCCACGGCCCGATGATCGGAATTTTATCCATTTCGGAAATGCCGATACGGGTGGCGAAGAACGAAAGATCGTCCCAGGGCAGAAGATAGCCGGAAAATCCCAGTGTCAGCGTTATGCCGAACAGCGCCAGACCCGTCAGCCAGGTAATCTCACGCGGCGGACGGTAAGCCTTCATGAAGAATGTGGAGAACATATGCAGGCACAGGGTCAGTATCATCAGGTTGGCGCTCCAGTGATGAATACTGCGAATCAGTCCTCCGAAGGGAATCTCCATGACGATGCGCTGCACCGATTGCCAGGGCGAGCCGGGATTGTAGTATATCATCAGCAGCACGCCTGTAATCACCTGCACCATGAAGAAAAACATGGCGATTCCGCCCAGAGTGTACCAGGCCGAATGTTTGTGCTGCGGGACTTTCTTCTTGGCGAAGAAAGCTATCAGCGGCCAGACAGGCAGGCGGCGCAGCAGATAACGCAGGAGCTTCCCGGATGCACTGGACTCGGGCGGCAGCCTGTCTTCGGCCTCTTTCGGCACGGGGACGAAGCGGTCATCCATTTTTCAAACCTTTCATGCCTTTTCGGTTTTATCAAGCGGAGCTACGTAGAGAACGCCGTTTTCTTCGAACACTTTCAACTGGGTCAGCGGTTTCGGCGGAGGCCCGGAGATATTTTTTCCAGTAAGATCATACTGCCCACCGTGGCAGTGGCAGACGATTTTTTCTCCGGTGAAATTCACATTGCAGCCGGCGTGTGTGCATTTTGAAGTAAACGCGCGCAGTTCACCTTCGGGAGTGCGGAACACTATTACACCGATGTTGCCAATGGATCCGTTGCCGCCGCTGCCGGGACGGACGCAGTCAGCCGGAGTAAGCTTTTTCACCACAGCGCGGCCTTCCTCGCCAAACGGGTCTGGAACCGGCTGCGGACTGATGAATTTGTAAACCGGGTAAGCCGCAGCTCCCAGCCACAGAAGCCCCAGCCCGCCGCTTAATGCCAGAAAACGACGCCGGCCTTTATCCTTTATCTTGTCGTTGGAAGCAGAATTGTCCATGTCTACCTCTTGCAAGTTAAATTTTGCGCACTTTTGGGCTATATCATACGCGAGTCTGAAAATAAACAGGCGGTACAACGCGATTGAACGTTTACAAAATCAGGGGATATTAAATAACTCGCCCTGTACCCTGCACAATTTTTACCATAAGTAGCTTTGTTAATGCAATTTCAATATGAAACGAAATTTAGTACATTCTTAAGTCACTTAACATTTCGAGACTTTAAACCAATCACAACACATCTGCAGACATCTGATATCACTGCGTTATTTTTGCCCATAAATATTTACACAGAAAATTTCAGTCCCGGCTGTAACACGCCGCCTGCCACAAAGTCGAATGTTTGCAGGCGGGAGTGGTGCCTGAGCGCTCGAAAGGAGATCTGTTTGCCGGAATTCGGATTTCCCGGACTACCTGTCGTCAGAATATCAGTATTTACTGGCCGCCTTCCGGCGGCAAAAAAAACTAACGACGGAGGAAAAAATGAGCATAAGTTCTATCAGTATTATGAACTACGCCTCACAGGCTCAGAAATCCGGGATGCAGGGACGCGAACTCGATCCTTCTGAATTCGCTTCTAAAATCATGGAGAAAGATGACGCCGACGGAGATGGCTATATCACTCTTGAGGAAAGCGGGAAGGACGAGGAGTTTTTCAACAAGATAGACGCCGACGGAGACGGCAGAATTAACCTGGAAGAGCTGGAACAGGCACACGAAAAAATGGAAGCGATGCGCTCCGAAATGGAAGCCAGGATGCCGCAAAGCGCCATGCAGGATTCCACGGACACAACCACAAGTCTTCTGGAGTTGATTAACAGTCAGGAGAACACGACAGAGTATTCTCTGCAATCGTTAATCAGCAGTTATCAGGCCGGAAACTTTGTAGATGTTACTGCCTGAAAATAATCTCAGAAGACTGTGAAGGTCCGTCCGTCCGTCCGTAAAACCGATGACTTTTCACAGATTGGCTTGACGGACAGGTAAACAAAGTAGGCGCACAGAAACCACTCCTGTCTGTGCTTTCCCTGAATGCGCCCTGCCCCGGCGCAAAAAAGGTCGGCGGCACACTCCAGTGCCGTCGACTTTTTTTATTTCTCGTTCTGCAAATAGAAACGGCGTTTTTGAATTATCGATCTTTATTTGCGCCACGGGCTAAACAAAGCGTGCCCATGCATGAAAAACATCCAATTACCAAATTATAGCAACGAAAAAGGCCGCGCATTTCTGCACGGCCTTTTAATATTAGAAATAAGTGTTGTTACGCCGCAGGCGTTCCCGGAGCGGGCCAGGTGAATACACGCGTGGCCAGATCGCGGTCGATCAGCAGCAGACCGTTGCCGTCCTTGCCTATAAGCTTGAGCTGGTTGATGATGTTCTCGGCATTGGATTCTTCCTCGACCTGCTCGTTGACGTACCATTGCAGGAAAGTCATACTGGCGTGATCGCGCTCGGCCATGGCCAGATCGACCAGGTTATTGATGCGCGAGGTCACGATGCGTTCATGCTCAAGGGCGTTTTCGAAGACTTCCAGCAGGCTGCCCCACTCGAAGCGCGGCTCGTCGATCTTCAGCATTTTAGCGCGTCCGCTGCGCCCGATGACATAGGCGTTCATTTTATGGGCGTGGAAAAGCTCCTCGCCGGCCTGCATCATCATCCAGTTGGCCGCACCGTTAAGTCCTTTTTCGGAGCACCAGCCAGCCATGGCCCAGTAGATATAACCGGAATATAATTCGAAAGCGACCTGTTCGTTCAGGGCTTTTGTCATTTTCTTGGATAGCATTTTTCAGACTCCTTCTTTTTTCCACAGACCGTGGAGATTGCAGTATTCACGGGCGCTGACGGCATTGGCGTTTGTGCAGAAATAAGCTTCGGGTTTTTCACCTGGCTTGAGGAACTTGCGGTATGACGCCGTTTCGGTAATAAGCTCGATCCACTCGATCCAGTGTTTATCTTCCATCGGGTGAGTCACCGAGCCGACCTTGACCAGATAGCCGCCTTCGACCTTTTCAATTACCGGCACATGCTTTTCCTTTGCACCGTCGGTAGTGTTCTCCTTAATAAGACGCATCTCCTGATTGCAGCAGACCAGATTTCCTGGCCCGGCATGCAGCACATCGACAATGTTGCCGCAAATGTCACATTTATAAATCTGTCCTTTTTCCGACATGACCTTAGCCTCCATTATTTGAATTTGTTATTTCAAACACTTTATTGCTTCAAGAACTTCGTTATAGTCGGGTTCGTGCGTTACTTCTTTTACAAGCTGCACATAACGCAACACTCCTTTTTCATCGATAATGAACACGGCGCGGGCCAGAAGGCGCAGCTCTTTTATAAGCATGCCGTAGTTCGAGCCGAAGGAGGCGTCGCGGTGATCGGATAATGTTGTGACATGCTCAACCCCGGCAGCTCCACACCAGCGGGCCTGAGCAAAAGGCAGATCCATGCTTATTGTAAGTATCTGCACATCACCGCCCAGCTTTTTGGCTTCTTCGTTGAAGCGGCGCGTCTCCATATCGCAAACCGGAGTATCCAGCGAAGGCACACTCGATATGACCAGCAGCGAACCTCTGTAATCAGCCAGTGTTTTCGGGCTCATATCATTGGAAAGAACAGTAAAATCAGGAGCGGATACTCCCACCATGACCTCGTTGCCAATCAGTGTCAGTGGATTACCCTGAAACGTTAAGGCTCCATGTTTTTCGATCATATTTTTATCTCCTCTGCGGTTATCTTAATATTCCCGCATTCTTTTTTGGTATATGCAACGGTTTCAAACGCAAAGAACATGCAATACAGTTCAAAAGAGCCGCAACCCACGGTAAACCCGCATCAAGTTAATTGCTTACGCACGGCTGAGCGGCTCGAAATACATACGGCCATGTGCACAGGCCGGACAAACTTCGGGAGCATCGGTGGCCGTTTCGAGATAGCCGCAGTTAATGCAGCGCCAGACGGTCGGCTCGGGACGTTTGAAAACGGTTCCGTTCTCGACATCGGTCAGCAGCTTGCGATAGCGGTCTTCGTGATGCTTCTCGGCGACAGAAATAGCTTCAAAGACTTTGGCGATGTCTTCAAAGCCCTCTTCGCGGGCGACCTTTGCGAAATCGGGATACATCGAACCCCATTCATGTTTTTCACCGTCGGCGGCCATACGCAGGTTTTCAGCGGTAGTGCCGGTGAATCCCGCCGGGAAAGCGGCGCTTATCTCAACTTCGCCACCCTTGAGAAATTTGAAAAGCCTTTTGGCGTGTTCTTTTTCCTGTTCGGCGATTTCTCCGAAAACCATCGATATCTTTATGTAGTTTTCTTTTTTGGCTTTGCTGGCGGCATAGGAATAGCGATTACGCGCCTGTGATTCTCCTGCAAAGGCCGTCAACAGATTCTTTTCGGTACGAGTTCCTTTTATTTCTTTCATAGTGATTCCTTCTCCTTGTTACAAAAGTAAAGTTAATTGCTGATTCCAGACTGTCAATTGCTGAATGAATAATTACTCAAAAAAACTCTGCGATAACTCAGGGCGCATATTCAGCGCCTGTAAGAACAAAACTGTAACATCGAATACGGATAAACAAAAACCACTGATGGAATAATAAATGCATGACATCAGATATGTCAATTAAAGTCGGATAATGAATAAGGCTTCCGGTCCGGGTGAAAAGTCTTGACAGTTATTCCGGGCAGATGCTAGCCTGTTAGACAATTTTCTGCAGCAGGAACAACAGCGGCGGCATGTTTCGCCTCATGAAGTAGCAGACATTCAAGCTTCGAAGGCAGGCGAAACGGCTGAAAGACGAAATCGACCAAACAATCTTGTTCAGGGGTTTTATGATGATAAAAAATACAAGCAGGACTTTGTGTTTATTAATAATTGTTGCAGTGTTGACGCTTTTCCCGGCTGCTGCACATGCCATAAGCGCCCCCGGTCTCGAATTCCAGATCGATTTTCAGCCTGATCTCATCCAGTTCCCGGCTGACTACAAAGAAACCTACGAGGCTCTCTACGCCGCACACGAATCCCTGCGTCAGATTCCCCTGGATATCGCGGCCATCAACGCCGAATACGAAAAACGTCTTGCCGAAATAGAGGCCGATGCGACACTGAACCCGGTTCAGTTGAGAGTCGAACACGACAAGGCCACCGCCGATTACGAACAGAAAATCGACGCCGCCAGAACCAAAAACGCCGAACTGCGCGATGGCTTCATTTTTCTGGCTGGGAAAATCCTTGCCGAAGGTTCTGACCCTTACATTCTGTTCTTCCTGGCTCAGCAGCTTTACGATATACGCACTGAATCTACTAAAATCGACGTGGTCACCGAAAATACCAGCGAACTGATTCCCAGCGAAGATCAGGCTGCACCTGCCGCCGCAGGCGAATTCCAGACACCGACAGACGAAGGCAAGACCGCAGCCAAGCCGGAGGTCAAGCAATACGCATCCAACTATGACCGCATAGTGGCCTACTGCAACGAAATACTCAACCGCCACAACGAGTTCCCCTACAAAGAAAAAGTTCTGCACATGCTGGTGGTCGTCAAAGGCGAACTGGGACTCGAACGTCAGTCGATCAAGCTGATTGCGCTGTTCATCAAGCGTTATCCGCAGAGCCCGCTGGTTGGAGAAATGTACTTCCGCATGGGTGAGTACTATTTCAGAGAGCCGACCGGCTTCGATCATTTCAGTAAAGCCGTCGAAAGCTATGACCGCGCCCTCAAATACTACAAAGCTGCAATGGGCAAGGAATACTGGCGCATCATCTATAAAATCGCCTGGGCGCAGTATCTTTCGCACGACATGAACGAGGACGCCCAGGACACCTTCATCGACCTCTTCAGAAAAATCGACGCTCAGCCCAATAAGGTTGACGAGATGATGGCGATTCAGGCTGAGGTGCTTGAAATTCTGCGCCAGATGAAAAAGCTCGAAAACATGAGCGACGGTAACAACCAGTTTGAAAGATAAATAAAACGATGGCGGCAGGCCTTGTCAGCTACTCCGAAAGAGAACGTAAAGACCTGCTGCTGAAGATATACGGCAGGATGCTGAAGCGATTCGGCCAGCGCAACTGGTGGCCGGGCGACACGCCTTTTGAAGTTTGCGTCGGCGCGGTTCTGACGCAGAATACCGCCTGGAAAAACGTCGAAAAAGCCATTGCAAATCTTAGGCAGGCCGGAAAGCTCGACATCGAAAGTATTTTAAACATCGACATCGACGAGCTGGCGCTGCTGATCCGCCCAGCCGGATATTTCAGGCTCAAGGCGCGCCGCCTGAAGTCACTGGTCGAATATCTATACAAACGCGGCGGAAAGAAGATGGCGAAAATCAGGGATATCCTGACGCCTTTTCTACGCAGCGAACTTCTTGATGTTTGGGGAATAGGCCCGGAAACCGCCGATTCGATACTGCTTTACGCTTTTGATCGCCCGGTTTTTGTAGTTGACGCCTATACCAAACGCATTTTTTCGCGCATGGGACTGCTTCAGCGCGAGGCCGAATACGAAGAGGTGCGGGCGTTTTTCGAAGGCAATCTACCGGATCGCCAACAGTTGTTCAACGACTACCACGCCCAGATCGTCGCCACCGGCCACAATTATTGCAGCCCCAAACCCAAATGT
>Ga0172375_10001247_pt1 | contig 41113 bp, 39 predicted proteins | sample LakKiv1m_FD_114537 | JGI IMG/M metagenome (GOLD analysis project Ga0172375, IMG submission 114537) | Freshwater microbial communities from Kabuno Bay, South-Kivu, Congo - kab_092012_11.1m | ecosystem: Environmental > Aquatic > Freshwater > Lake | place: Democratic Republic of the Congo... | reverse complement strand
TTCGACTGGCTCACCATAACTAAATGCTCCTTTCCCTTCGGTAACATCAATTATGGCGCAACCGCTCTTATTATGCCTATATGCCTTCCCTCCTTCGGTAACATCTAATGTGGCGCAATTCGCCGATACAACCTATTCTTTTCTGGACTTACGAACAAACGCTGGCTAGCATCAATGATTATTCTTTTTAAGGAAATGTGACTAATAATTCGGGAGGATAGAGTCATGGGAACGCTGGACTGGATCGTAATCGGTTTTTATTTCCTTCTTATTGGGGTTGTCGCCTGGTGGTATGGCCGTAACCAGAAAGATAAGGAGGATTACTTCCTTGCCGGACGCAGCGCCGGGTGGGTCACCATAGGTGCATGTATCTTCACTTCCAACATCGGCTCTGAACATATCGTAGGTCTCGCTGGCCAGGGAGCCTCGACCGGTATGGGGATGGCCCACTGGGAACTGCATGCATGGGTTTTGATCATGCTGGCCGGACTCTTCGTACCGTTTTATTACAAGGCCGGTGTCGAAACCATTCCTGAGTTCCTTGAGAAGCGGTTCAGCGCCAGGACCCGCTGGATCCTATCGGTGGTTTCGCTGGTCGCGTATGTCTTCACCAAGGTAAGTGTTACAGTATTCGCCGGTGCGATTGTTTTCCAGGCACTTCTTCCAGAGGTAAACATTACTCTTGGAGACTTCCACCTTAACGCGTTCTGGATCGGCGCTTTCTCAACAGTAATCATCACAGGGGTTTACACCGTTTTCGGCGGCATGCGTGCCATCATGGCCACGTCAACACCCCAGGCGGTCATTATCCTGTTCGGATCGTTTGTCATCACGGCAATAGGGCTTCATAAACTCGGCGGATGGGGCGAACTGGTCACGGTATGCAAAACGAACGCCGACAACTTCGCGCTGTGGCGCCCGCTTTCCGATCCCACATTCCCATGGCTGGGCGTCCTGATCGCATCCCCCATCATAGGCATCTGGTACTGGTGTACCGACCAGTACATCGTCCAGCGCGCACTATCCGCCAAGGACCTGGCAACCGCCCGCCGCGGCGCACTGTTCGGAGGCCTGCTGAAGATATGGCCGGTCCTCATATTCCTGATTCCAGGCATGATCGGCTGGGCACTGCACACCAAGGGCCTCATCGAACTGCCGCCCAAGATGCTGGACGGTGTTGCACAGATTGGAACAATTGACGGCGACCGGGTTTTCCCGACCCTCGTGGTCACCTTGCTGCCTAATGGAGTCAGGGGCCTTATTGTCGCGTGCCTGCTGGCTGCCCTGATGAGTTCGCTTGCATCACTCTTTAACTCGAGCGCTTCATTGTTCACCGTCGATGTTTACGAAAAACTGCGCCCCGGCAAGTCGCCGCAGCACCTGCTGATGGTCGGCCGGATTGCCACCGCTGTTGTTGTCGGCCTTGGAATCGTCTGGATTCCCGTAATGGCCAAGGTTTCCGGCGGCGGACTCTACCAGTATCTCCAGAGCGTGCAGGGTTACCTGGCGCCGCCAATCACAGCCGTCTTCCTCGTGGGCCTCTTCTGGAAGCGGATTAACTCGGCAGGCGCAACTTGGGCGCTCGCAGGCGGATTCATCCTTGGGATACTAAAGCTGACAATCCAGACGTTCTATGGCTCTGGAGCCGATAAACATCACGATCCCGCGTTTCTTGCGGCGATCGGTGATTTCAACTTCCTGTATGCAACAGGATTATTGTTCATCGCCAGTATAATCATAATGATAGTTGCCTCCCTGCTCACGCCTCCCCCGTCCGACGAGAAGACCCGCGGCCTGACATACGGATCCGTCCATCGTGACGCAGGAGAGGAAATCAAGAAGAGCTGGGACTTCGGCAACAAGGCAATGGCAACCGCTATCCTGGTGCTGGTTCTCGGCATGTATATCTATTTCAGCTTCTGGCTGAGGTAGGCTTATCCAGGGTCAGGCACTTTGAAAAGCGCCTGACCCTGAAGAGCCCCGATTACACCTTTCTTTTTCTTGCCATCAATCGCGAATCAGCTACGATGGCTGCATGACAAAAACATTCGTCCTCGATACCAACGTTCTTCTTCACAACGCGGAATCAATTGAGTCATTTGCAGACAACCTCATTGTCCTGCCCATGGCGGTCATCGAGGAACTGGACAAGTTCAAGACGCACAATGATGAACTTGGCCGGAACGCCCGCCATGTGATACGCAGGCTGGACACACTCCGGGCAGCAGGCAACCTGCGCGACGGCGTGCCGCTCAACAACGGCGGCATCCTGAAGATAATGACAAGCCCCTCAGAAACTTTCGACACAGGCCTCGAAAACAAGCTGGCGGACAATATGATCCTGCAACTGGCCTACAGCCTGAGCAGGAAGGGCGAACAAGTAATCTTTGTAAGCAAGGACATCAACGCAAGGATCAAGGCCGACGCGCTCGGCCTCCAGGCCGAGGACTTCGAGAAACAAAAGGTAAACCTCGACGAGCTCTACACCGGTTATTCCGAAGCGGAGGTCCCGGCCAGCGTTGTTGATGATTTCTTCAAGAATGAGATAATTGAAACGCCCGGAATCGGAAGGTTTCCGAACGAATTCATACTGCTGAAAGACAAGGACAACGACAAGCATACCGCCCTCTCCAGGGTCGTAAAAGCCGGCACGCTGAAACATCTATCGAGCCAGGTTGACAAGGTCTGGAACATCCAGGCCCGTAACAAGGAGCAAAGGCTCGCGCTCGAACTGCTCGTTGATCCGGAAGTTTTCATAGTTACGCTCGTCGGACAGGCAGGTACAGGGAAGACACTGCTCGCACTGGCAGCCGCGCTCCAGGCAACACTCACAAACCACCAGTACGACAGGATCCTCGTCTCCCGCCCTATCATCCCGATGGGAAAAGACATCGGTTATCTTCCAGGCGCCAAGGAGGAAAAACTCTCCCACTGGATGCAGCCGATATTTGACAACCTTACCTACCTGCTCCGCGACGGCATCGAGGAATCGGCCGGCGGCAAGAAAAAGAAACTCAGTTCCCAGGAGAAAATGCACCGCCTGCTCAGCGAAAACGTAATCGGCCTGGAAGCGTTGACGTATATCAGGGGCCGCTCAATACCGCGCCAGTACGTGATTGTCGACGAGGCCCAGAACCTCACCCCACACGAAGTTAAAACCATAATCAGCCGCGCCGGCGAAGGCACAAAAATGGTACTGACCGGCGACCCCTACCAGATTGACAACCCCTACCTTGACGCTTCCAGTAACGGCATGATCTACACTGCCGAGCGCCTCAAGGACCAGGCAATCCACGGCCACATAACCCTCAAGAAAAGCGAACGCAGTCATCTCGCCGCCATCGCGGCCGAGTATTTATAACAACAAAGGAGTCATAATCGTGAAGGTTAACACGTTACTTGCATCCATGGTTCTCTGTCTTTTTCTTGCGCCCGCCGCGCGCTCCGTAGCAGCCGAAACGGAAAAGATCGGGGCAGTTATCGAATGCGAAAGCATGAAAAAACTGATGGCCGATATCACCGCCATGTCAAAAGTACTGGGAATGAAGGCTGCGACCTCTAAGATTGAAGAACTGATGGATGCCATGTCCTCCTCTCCCGGACGCACGGGGATAAGCAGCAACAAGCCCTTCAAGGCTTTTCTGCTCATGGAAGCCGGAAAGGATGATTCAGCCATGGCACAGCCGGCAACGGCCGGCAAGCCAGTCGTCCTTGTATTCCCGTTGACCGGTAACGGCGACAGCTATCTGAAATCCGTCGGCACCGCATACAGCAAGAAAGAAAAAACGGGAAACATCACCCATTTCAGCCTGCCCGTGGAAGAGGAAGATTCCGATAATGAGCCCAACCTTTATGTCGGCATTTCCGGAGACCAGGCGGTCGTCGGGACCAGCGCGTCAAGGGTTGACCTGATACTTTCCTGCCTCGGCAAATCCGATCCGTCCACCCGTGTCTCGCTGCCTGGCACAATCAAGGTCAGCATGGATGTCACCGCCATTCTCCCCCCGCTGGAGACGGTAATGAAGAGCACGGTCGAGATGATGAAGGAAATACCCGAAGGCGCCAACAAGGATATGCCAATGGCAAATCCCGCGCAGGTCCTCGGGGCTGAAAGTGACCTGCTCATGGCCATGATGAAACAGCTGAAGAGCTGTTCATTCGCAATCGGCGTAAATGACAATTCCATCGAGCTCAACTGCCTGCTGTCCCCTGCCGAAGGCAGCCAGCTTGCCCCGCTTGTCAGCAGCATGGTTCCGCCATCGGGCAAGTATACCACGGTAATTCCTGCCAATGCCTTCATAACGATTTCCGGAACCGGCATGAACATTTTTGATATTTTCCTCGACCCATACTGCACCCTGATAGAGAAAATGTTCGACAGCAAAGATGCGAACAGCGCCAAGTTCAAAACGGCACTGCGCGACAGCATACGCTCAATGAAGGGCGCATTCTCGGGCGAATACTGCATAGCCGTGGTCCCAGGCGCCAGCAAGGATCTCGCCCTCGTTGAAATTGTCGGCGTCAATGATGGACCAAAGTTCAGAAAGACCATGATTGACATGCTTACAGTCATGAAAGACATGTACGCGGCGGCACTGCCCGGAATGTCCCTTAACTTTGAAGCAAACAGGATGTCAGGCGGCATTGAGGTAACACCCTACAGCGTGGCCTATGCTCCGCCCTCCGCCTCCGCCCAGCCGGTTTCGCCCCTGATGAACATCGGCAAGAATTACAGGTCCGAGATAGCAGTCTCCGGTAAAAACCTCATTTTCACCATGGGCGGCGGCACAGCCGCAATGGACAATGCACTTGCGCGACTGAAGAACGGCGGAACAAGCGCTAATGCATCAGCAGCTTTCACCAGGCTCTTCCCGAACCCACCGGAGAAGATGGTGGGCACTTATTCACTTGAACTCGGGAAAATGATCAGATTCTTCGTGGCCTCGATGCCCAATGGAGAACAGATGGTGCAGATGATCCCCGATTCAAATTCCGGCCTGGCAGGTTATTCAGTCGTCAGGGGGAATGACCTTCTGACAGTCTACAGGCTCGGATTTGCAGAAATAGAATGCATTAAGAACAGCCTCATGCCCCTGGGCATGATGATGATGTCTGCCGCGGGCGGACCCGCCGGCACAGCGGGCACCCCTGCCGGCACCAACCCGGAAACCAAATGCATGCTCAACCTGCGCATGCTTGGCGATGCCAAGGAGCAGTGCGCCCTGGAAAAAGGGCTTAAGGACGGCGATACCATCGAAGCGGCATGGCTGACCCCCTTCCTGCTCAGGGGCAAAATGCCTGTCTGCCCGGAAGGCGGAACTTACACCATCAATCCCGTTGGCAAAAATCCGGCCTGCAGCGTCCCGGCACATAAGCTGAAAAACTGAGAGCAATAAGCCAGAGATTAGAATCCAGAAGTCAGAATTCAGAATCCAGAAATCCGTGGTCTTTTCCTTGCATCCTCTCCCTCTAGGGGAGAGGATTTAGGTGAGGGTAGAAATCTTCTTAAGAAAGCATTAACCTCTTCAACCCACTGTCGCACAGATAGACCGTGCCACTATCGGGACAATCGTCTTGCCTTCCAGAACGCAATCGGCGGGAATAACACCTCGAACAAGGCAAGCACCGAGAAATAAATAAAACCAAAAGCCACAGGCCGGTGAGGCTCAGAAATCCACAGCCCGGAATGCGGGATATGAAGACTCGCGACGATATCCTCCGTCATCCCCAGTCGCGGAAAACTGGACGGCATGCTTGTTGCAAAAGCAAGCAGCATATAGGCAAACAGGCTCACCGCCCATGACATCTGCTGATGTTTCATTTCCATCTCGCCCAATTTGCCAGAGAACAGAACAAACGTGAATCTCGAAGCAATCATCAGTATCATCGTGACCACGGGAACAACCGTTTGGAGAATAACGGACCAGCCTGCGGCGAATATCATGTAGACAAGGCCAATCCCGCCGACAAGGATGATTCTCTTGATTTTCGACAGGTCGCTGGCCGCAAAAGCCGTCATAAAGGGCGAGGAGTGCATGACAAAGAATTCAGTCAGCATGACCGCAACGAGGTAATGGACCGTATCCATCCCCCACCTCAAAGGACTGATCCACGTCGTCAGGCAAATGCAGGCAAGAACTGCAAATGGCACAGCAGAAACGATTCCCGAAAGAAACTGCCACAAAAAAATCTCACGGTACAATGTCCACGGCGCGTCTTTCTCGACAACAGTTTCCATCTCAGTCTTTTCCACTGATACAGGCCAGGCCCTCTCCCTGAACAGCACGCCTTTCCACCTTTCTACAAAAGGAATCCTGGCTTCTGCCAGCCGCTTCCGGAAAACAAGGAACAGTAGACTGATGGCAAACAAAGTTAACAGCACTGCCTGTAAAACATGCATGCTCTTCAGCGAAGGCTTGTTGCTTAGAACAACAATCGCCGGGTTCCCGGGATCGGAATAGACATTTGTAACGAGCCCTACACGGAATTCAGAAAAATGACTCAAATATCCCGAAGCATTGATTTCGCCGTATGAATAACGATTGACCGTAAAAGGGGTATTGTGGTCAAGGAAAACGCCGGATATCCTCGGATAACTGCCCTTGTCGGATTTTACAAAACTTGCCTCCGTGATCCTTGCCTTACGGGCGGGCCAGGTCATGGACCTCTTCGCCTCGCCTATTTCGTAACGGGCGCAAAGCAGGAACACAACGGACATCACCAGCACTATTATTGCAAAACTTTTCACCCCAACTCCTTCACGATCACAGCATCGATCATTTTATTTCTTTAAAAATATAGATTTATGCGCCGATATTCAGGATTGGTACCAGGAAGACATGGAATCCGCAAAATAGGTGGAATTCCCGCACAACAACTTTATTTCCATATCAGATCAAGGCAGGAACGGTCAGTGCTGTCAATGATGCCCACCATCTTGTCCTGCGTCACCAGTTTCACAAACCGACCCGGCTCGGCCTCCCACTCCTGGTACGTATACTTATCACCGGGATTGGAATGCCCGCTCTTCTTCAAGCCTGGAAATCTTGCCGCCAGCATGGCCCGGTAGGCAGTGACGAATTCGCCCGCATCCTGCCTCGTGTCCCACTCAATATTCCAGACAAGCAGGTCCTTGCCTGTCTTTTCATTCACCAGGTAATAATAACGGTCACCGCCCCAGCCCGCCGCAACATCGGAAATGGCGCCAAGGTCGCGTTCGCCATCCTTGTTCCAGATTTCAAAAAGGATCCGGAGCCCCAGCTCGCCCATAACATTCTCTTCCTTGACGGTCCAGTCCCCCTTGAACTTCTTATTCAATCCCGGCAACCGCACATCCACCGGCAACTCGCGCTTCCCGACAAGCTTTTCAGGATGCAGGATCTGTTCCGTGGACTGCGGCGGCTGCCTGTAAAGCTCGTCCACTGCCTTCCATCCGCCTTTTCCCTTGATTAGATTTATCATCACAGACCCCTGGATATAACTGGTATAAAGGCTCTCCATGAAGAACCTCGGCAGTTCTTTCATGCCCTTCATAGACTTGCCCATACCGCCGAACATGGATGAATCGCCGCTATCCTCCGACATGGCTACCAGCTTGTCATAATCAAGCGCACCCTGCATCCCGATGGCCATGGATGTCAGCGTGTCCGCTGCTGCCGGATCGTCCATCTTGCCCTGGTCCATCACAAGCCAGTACATCATCACGACGGTTGCGTCGCCCTCGAACACGCATTCCTTGGCCGCAGTCGCATCATTGTTGTCCTTCAACTCCTTGAGCTTCGGGTCAACCATGTCGTGAAGGTTGAAATACTGGTCCTGCAGGGCGTGACACAGCTCGTGCGACAGAATGACTCCAAGCATCAGCGGATCAACATCCGTCATGAGGAGGTAACACTTCTTGGTCTCGGGGTCGTAATGCGCCGCCGCCTGGTCCTCCAGTATCTTTATGAAAGTGGCTGTCAGGTCCAGGTCCTTCTCCAGCGCTCCAATCTTCACAAGGGCCCTGGTATACCATTCGGTGCCTTGCTCGCCATACTGTTCCAGGATTTCTTTCTTCACGTATTTCCTGAAATCCTCGTTTGACTGTACGTCAGTCTTGACCTGGCTCTTGAACTTCAGTCCCCGGATTTTCTCGACGTCGCGGCATATGGACTCGGTCCTGGCAAACCCGTCCTTGACCACCCTGGACAGGTTCGTCTCCTCCGCCGACGCTGTACCCGCAATTAAAAGCGTAACCCACGCCGCTGTTCTTAAAATAAGTCTCATTACATCATCCTTGTTTTGCTTGAACCTGTCCGCCCGGCCCGCCTGTTTTCCCGCCGAATTTCATATAAAGGCCGGCAATCCATAACGCTGTGAAAACAAAATAGACAACAAGCGCAGGCACGGAATGCCCGAGCGCATCCGCCGAGCCGGTGTTTACCAGGAATGTCTGCCTGAAAATATCAATCAGCAGCACAAGTGTTGCCGAGCCGAACCACAGGAAATAGCCGGTAAAGAAATCCAGGGATGCCTGTTTCCTTTCCGGCGACAGCCAGTAGTTCTTGTTCGGCAGGTTGATAAGGGAAACAGGGATCTTCGACAGCCCGAAAGCCACTGCCAGAAAAACAACCGTTATAACACCGGTAATTATGAACGGCACCATGATGAAGGAGGATTTACTGGACCAGCCGTCAGGCTTCCCCGATATCCCGAAATGCGAAGCCACACTCTCCGGCAGCATGGGATAGTAATAAACCGCCTGCCCTATGCACAAAAGGCACATGACCAGGAACACCGCCAGTGCTATTTTCCGGCTCATCAGATATCTCCCTATGAAACAAAAAACCGGGGAACGTTAAAGAGCCTTCAATTCTTCGGCTCAATCGTGTATTCCAGCGTCACAATAGCTTTAACCGTCTTTTCAATGGTTGACGTATCGTACATCCCGTAGCCGGAAGTGTCCGTAGAGTTTCGTTTTGTAATCTGCAAGACACCCTGTTCAGCAGAAACCAGCGAGCCAACCCTGGCCCTGCTGTTCTCTGCAAGTGCCAGGGCTCGGCGATAACCATCATCAGTGGCATTGGCGAGTAATTTCACTTTTGCATCCTTCAGGTCGGAAACAAGGAATTCCGGCGGCACCACACCTATTTCAATGCCTTCTTTTATAAGGTCAGTGATGCTGCTCGCCACATCCATGATCATAGCGACATTACTGGAGGTGACTGAAACAGTCTGACTGGCATCATAGCCCTCCGTCTCATTTCTCTCGTTTCCCTTTTCATCACGTTTGTTTATCCTGGCTGTAATGATAGTTTCTTTTCTTATCTCAGACTCCGAAAAACCCCTGCCTGCGAGGTAACCCAGAACAGCCTTCCTGCTTTCTTCCAGTTTACTGTAGGCATCCTTCAGGTCCGTCCCCTTTACCCTCACGTAACATGAGAATTTTCCTATATCCGCCTTCACATCGCTCTCTGCGTAGCCTTTTACCGTGATGAACTTCTCATGCTTGATCCTGACAAGAAACTTCGACAACACAACTGACGACAAAATCATCCCAATAGCCAACACGATTGCAGCGGTAGTCAATTTAACAACATTATTCATTATTGTGCCTTTCGCGTTTATTCGCTGTCCTGAAAACATGCCAATGAAAATTGTTTAGACTATACCAGCATTCCCTCCTTGACGGCAACAGGCTAAGTAAATAGTTTACCCCGCATCTTTTACCCCGATTCACATCCACATGGATCGGCAGTTACTGAAACAGAAAGGATTGAAGCGTTATGTATAAAGTTGTTCTTCTGAGACATGGCCAAAGCACCTGGAACAAGGAAAACAGGTTCACCGGCTGGACCGACGTCGATCTTTCCGAAAAAGGTTTGCTGGAAGCTGCAGCAGGCGGCGAAGTCATGAAGAAAGAAGGCCTGACCTTCGACATCGCCTACACCTCCGTCCTGAAACGCGCAATCCGCACACTCTGGATCGCAATGGACAAGATGGACCTGCTCTGGGTCCCAGTCATCCGCTCGTGGCGGCTCAACGAGCGGCACTACGGCTCGCTGCAGGGGCTGAACAAGTCTGAAATCGCCGCGAAATACGGCGAGGACCAGGTCCTGATCTGGCGGCGCAGTTACGATATTCCGCCCCCTCCGCTTGAGAAGACCGACGACCGCTATCCCGGCAAAGACAGGCGTTATGCCTCGCTTTCGGAAAAGGAACTGCCCCTGACCGAATGCCTCAAAGACACCGTCGCAAGGTTCCTGCCGATGTGGCACGATACAATTGCACCAACCGTGAAATCCGGCAAAAAGGTCATCATCGCTGCACACGGCAACAGCCTGCGCGCCCTGGTGAAATACCTGGACAACGTTTCGGAAAAAGACATCGTCAGCCTGAACATACCGACAGGCATCCCGCTCGTTTACGAGCTGGACAAGGACCTCAAGCCAATCAGGAACTATTACCTCGGCGATCCCGAAGCCGTCAAAAAAGCCCAGGAAGCCGTTGCAAAACAGGGAAAAGCGAAATAGGAAGAGAGAAGCCAGAGGTCAGAAGTCAGGAGTCAGAATTCAGGTTTCAGAAGTCGACAGAATAAATCCGCACGAACGGCTGGTTTGTTTCCCGGCCATTCCCCTCTCCCTGCAGGGGAGAGGGCCAGGGTGAGGGCGAAATAAATATGAGACCGGTACTGGCAGTCAGAAAGGTCCGCGACTTCAAGATAACCGGCGACGGAAAGTCCGCCGCCTGGAAAAAGGCCCGGTGGCAGGCTCTTCAGAGAGTTGGCGACGGCAAACTGCAATACGCCACCAGGGCAAAAGTCCTCTACTCCGGCACCGGCATATATTTCCTCTTCAATTGCGTGGACACGAAACTCACCTGTTCAGCCGGCAAGGATTTCTCCGATCTCTACAAGGAAGACGTGGTGGAAGTCTTTCTTTGGCCGGACGAGAGCCAGGACCTTTATCTTGAATACGAACTCTCGCCTCTGGCGGCACAACTTCCGGTCCTGGTGCCAAACCACAAGGGCAGGTTCTTCGGCTGGCTTCCATGGCATTTCAGCAATGACCGCCTGACCCTCGCGAAAACAGCAGTCACCGGCGGCCCTAAAAGAAAGATGGCCAGGGTGTCGGGCTGGACCGCCGAGTTTTTTATTCCTTTCAAACTGCTTACGGGCCTGGGAAATGTTCCGCCCTCGCCCGGCACAAGGTGGCGCGCCAACCTGTACCGGATGGATTATGACCAGCTCCCCCGCTCCCTCTGGGCCTGGGCTGCAGAAACAGGCGGAGCCTTCCACGACTTCCACAACTTCGGCACATTCAAATTCGAATAGCTGTTTTCAGCGGAGAATCCAGGCGTAACACCTCTCGTTCAAGAAAGAAGCACATATAATAGACGGCTCGCGAGTACGCTCGCCCTCCCAAATGCAGCACAATTCTGTCTTTTTCTTCCCGAGAGGGCGAGGCTAATGACGAACCGATCATGGAAGACGCCATTCTTTTTCTTAACAATCTGTGTGCATCTGTGCTAATCTCCGGCTACATTTATCAATCAGATACAACCATGAGAGATTCGAAGTCGAAAATACTGACAGTTGCCAGGATGCTGAAAGCCCGCCGGAAACTCCGCGCACAGGGCAGGAAACTGGTCTTTACCAACGGCTGTTTCGACATTCTTCACGCAGGCCATGTTGATTACCTGACCTTTGCCAGGAAACAGGGTGACGCGCTTGTTATTGGCCTTAATTCCGACAGCTCCGTCCGCAAGATAAAAGGCAAAACCCGCCCTCTTGTTGGACAGATGGACCGCGCAAGGGTACTTGCCGCACTTGAGGCTGTCGACTATGTCGTTATCTTCAACGAGACCGAGCCCGCAAAACTCATTTCAAAGATAATACCGGATGTGCTCGTTAAAGGCGCAGACTGGGCGCACTACGTCAGCGGCAGGGAAATCGTGGAGAAACACGGCGGCAAGGTCGTACTCGCCCGCCTGGTTCCAGGCCGCTCAACCACCGGCGTGATCGAAAAAATCCGTAAACAATGTTTATCAGGAAAGAAGAAGAAATCAGCGAGGTAACCGCCGATGGACACCGATAAAAGCAGATTGGCGCCTTTGGCGCCATGGAGGCCGCACCACGCATTTCATTTCTTCAAGAAAAGATTTTGCGTCAGACGCCTCGCAGGCAAGGCGTCGCGGGCGCCGCTATATACGCATATGCGGCGTCCCGAGACAACACCGCCTGCGAGGATGTATCACGCAAAAGATTTTGTTGCGAAATGCGTGGTGCTTCTCTCTTCCAACTATCAGGAACTTCAGCTCAAAATGCGTAACACTTCTTACTAATAAACAATGAATAACGGAACAGATAAATGGCAAAGAGTTACATAGTCACCGGCGCAGCAGGATTCATAGGCTGCAACATCGTCAAGGCCCTTAACGAGAAAGGCATCGACAATATCATCGCCGTCGACCGCCTTGAAGGCGACAAGGTAAAAGAGGGAAACCTCAAGTCCATAAAGTTCCGCGAATACATGGACAAATCCGACTTCAGGAGAATATTCAACACCGGCAAACTCGACAAAGCCGCTGCAGTCTTCCACATGGGCGCATGCAGCTCCACAACCGAAACCAACGAGGAATACCTGGTTGACAATAATTTCCTCTACACCCGCCAGCTCTGCGAATGGAGCCTTGGCAGCGGGGCGCGATTCATCTACGCATCAAGCGCAGCGACCTACGGCGACGGAGAACTGGGCTATTCCGATGACGACAGGATGACCCCCCTTCTCAAACCCCTTAACCTCTACGGGCGGTCAAAACAGATGTTCGACCTTTGGGCGCTGGAAAACAAGGTACTCGACCGCATCGTCGGGCTCAAATTCTTCAACGTCTATGGCCCTTACGAGGACCATAAAGGAGAAATGCGGTCGGTCATCAACAAGGCCTATGGCCAGATCCTCAAGACCGGCGAATTGAAGCTTTTCAAATCGTACGTTCCCAAATACAGGGACGGCGAACAGGAGCGGGATTTCATCTACGTCAAGGACGCCGTAAAAGTCTGCCTGTTTTTCGAAGAGCACCGCAACATCTCAGGCATCTTTAACTGCGGAACCGGCAAGGCACGGACCTGGCTGGACCTTGGCCGGGCAGTTTTTGCGGCCATGAAACGCGAGCCGCATATCACGTTCATTGAAATGCCTCTTGAAATCCGCGATAAATACCAGTATCATACCCAGGCTGATATGGCCAAGCTTCGGTCGGCTGGTTACAGGGAACCTTTCACCTCGATTGAAGAAGGCGCCGGGGAATACGTGCGCAATTATCTGTCTCTTAAATAGCGAAACCAGTGAAAGAGCATGAAATGAAAAATAAAATAAACAAGTCGTTCCTGATGCATAAAATTATAATCTGCCTGGCCGCGGTAATGATTTTTTCCGCAGGCTGCACAGCGTCCCGCAGTTTCCCCAACAACACCGTCCAGGTTGTTGTCTCCATGAACCAGAACATTACGCTTGAAGGCAAGATTGTCGACGTCAAGAAACTGCCGGCAAGACTCAAATCCCTCGGAGCCACACCGGAAACGACAATAAGGATATTGATCCAGAAGAACACCACAAAAGAACTGATGACCCAGATCAGCAGCGCCCTGGCAACCGAAGGCTTCCGCAGGATCTTCTTCACCATGCCCAAACAAATCGAAGTCATCTCCCCCGATTCGCCGAAGGAATAGACTACGAGCGAAGCGCTGACTACGGCAAAGCGACTACTTGGCCAAAGCGCCGACATGGCAATATTCAGCTTACCTCTTCTCCATTTCCTCTCGTTCGAGGGGAAAGAATGAAGGTGAATATCTTCTCAGTTCAAATTGCGTTACACGATTTCCTAACAAACCAATATCGTCAACAAACGAAATAAGTCTTTATCAAATATCCCCCTCTCCTACGTCCTCTCCCTCGAGGGGAGAGGATTAAGGTGAGGGTGAATGTTTGAAGATATATGTCCTTTGCATTAGATCACACAACAAAACAATATCCGGATTACTTCTTCGCGTTCTTCTTTGTGACAACCTTTGTCTTCAGGTCCAAAACGTAAGTGTCATTGTTCTCAGGCTACGACAACCATGGAGCCGTCCTATGCGGCCAATCGATCATGGCCGTGCGATATCAGAAGAAAAAAGCGGCGTCCAGCCGCAGCACTCCAAAGTTGTAATTAACCCAGAGTAGTCAAATACCAAACAAGAGTTACCGCCGAAGGCGCGATATAGAATCAACCGGCAAACTTGCGGGCATTCTGGAACATCCTGAGCCATGGACCTTCATCACCAGTAAACATGCCGTCAGGACGATAAGACATCTGCAAAGACCTGAAACCACGTTCAGGATGAGGCATCATGACCATCACCCGTCCATCTGCCGTCGTCACACCGGTCAATCCATCCGGCGACCCGTTGGGGTTGAAAGGATAGCGCTCCGTCGGCCTGCCGTAATTGTCAACATACCGCGCGGACATCAGCCCTCCGTCGACAATCTTCTTCAGCGATCCGGTTATCTCGAAGTTCGCAAAACCCTCGCCATGCGCCACCGGGATACCCAGCCTCGAGCCCTCCATGCCCTTGAAGAAGATGGAAGGTGACGGCATAATCTCCAGTGTCACAAAACGCGCCTCGAACTGCTGGGACTTGTTCTTGGTGAAAGCCGGCCAGTGCTCAGCGCCGGGAATAATGTCCTTCAGCTGTGACATCATCTGGCACCCGTTGCAAATACCCAGCGCAAATGTTTCCTTCCTTGCAAAGAAAGCCCGGAACATCTCCTTAAGCCTTGCGTTATAAAGAACGCTCCTGGCCCAACCGGAACCTGCCCCCAGCACATCTCCATACGAGAAGCCGCCGCACGCGACCAGTCCCGCGAAATCCTTGAGATCCACGCGGCCGCCCAGGAGGTCGGTCATATGAACGTCAAAGCTCTCGAATCCAGCCCTGTCAAAAGCTGCGGCCATCTCAACGTGGCCGTTAACCCCCTGCTCCCTGAGGATCGCCATCCTGGGCCTGCGCGAAGAAACGAACGCCGGACCGCTGTAATCGAACGTTGCCTTGAAGTTCAGTCCCGGATCTTTCTCGTCCAGCAGGTTGTCATGTTCCTGCTTCGCGCATTCCGGGTTGTCGCGCCGCGCCTGCATCTGGCTGGTCAATTCCGACCATACGCGGTTCAGCCTGGATACATGTTCGCGCAGGAACTCTTTTCCCTCGAAAACAAATTCCATTTCACCGCTGTTCGACGGGGCGCCGATGACATGGACCATCCCGCCGATGGAATGTTTCTTGAAAATGTTCTCAACCTTCTGCAGGGAACCGGTTTCAACCTGCATGACTGCGCCAAGTTCTTCGGCAAACAGTATCGACAGCGGATCAGCGCCAAGCCCGGAAATATCCACCTTCATCCCGGTCCTTCCGCCGAAAGCCATCTCAGCCAGCGTAACAACCAACCCGCCGTCCGACCGGTCGTGGTAAGCCAGCAGGAGCCCGCCATCGACCAGTTCCTGTACAGCCGCGAAGAAACTCGCCACATCCTGCGGACGGTCAACATCCGGGCACTCGCTGCCGACCTGGTTATAAACCTGGGCCAGCGCTGAACAGCCCAGCCGGTTCTTCCCGCGGCCAAGGTCAACGAGGATAAGTTTCGAATCTTTCTTTTTGAGATAGGGAGTAACAGTCTTCTTCACATCCTTTACAGGCGAAAATGCGCTGATCACAAGGCTCAGCGGGGCAATCATCTTTTCCTTCTTTCCGCCCGGCACGTCCCACAAAGTCCGCATCGAGAGCGAATCCTTGCCGACCGGAATAGAGATTCCCAGCTGGGGACACAACTCCATGCCTACTGCCCTGACAGTGTCGTAAAGGCCGGCATCTTCGCCCTCCTCCGAGCAGGCGCACATCCAGTTGGCGGAAAGTTTGATGTTGCCTATCGCCCCGACATTCGTACCCGCAATATTCGTAATCGCCTCGCCAATGGCCATCCTGCCCGACGCCGGACCGGATATGACGGCAATATTCGTCCTCTCGCCCATGGTCATCGCCTCGCCGCTCTGCGCCTTGTGCGATGTTATCGTTACCGCGACATCAGATACCGGCACCTGGTAGGGTCCCACCATCTGGTCCCTCGACACCATGCCGGTAACACTCCTGTCCGCAATGGTTATAAGGAACGTCTTGTTGGCCACAGCCGGCAGGCGCAAAACGCGCTCCACCGCTTCCTTGAGGTGGATATGCTTAACATCCAGCGGCGCATGTTTCTCGGAAAGGTGCCTGACATCCCTCAGCATCTTCGGCGGCTTGCCGAGTATCACACGGATATCAATGTCTATAGGCTTGTTCTTGAAATGGTCATCCTCAAGCGACAGGTGCATGTCGCCGGTGACCTCGCCCACAACCGCAACGGGACACCTCTCCCGCTCGCATAGCTTAAGGAATTTCTCGAGAGAATCATGGGCAACGCCGAGCACGTAACGTTCCTGCGCCTCGCAGCACCAGATTTCCATAGGGCTCATCGACTTGTCTTCGTTGTTGATCCTGCGCAGGTAGAATCTGCCGCCTGCATGCGAAACAAGCTCAGGACAGCCGTTAGAGAGGCCGCCGGCCCCGATGTCATGGATGCTCTGGATAGGGTTGTCTTTCCCCAGCGCTATACATGCGTCAATAACCTCCTGGCACCGCCTCTGCATTTCAGCATTGTCGCGCTGTACGGAATTGAAATCCAGGTCAAGGGCATTACTGCCTGTGTCCATCGACGAAGCCGCCCCGCCGCCAAGCCCGATGCGCATTGCCGGCCCGCCTATCTGCAGAACGTACGCGCCCGTGGATAAATCGTGCTTTTCGGTGTGCATCCGCTTTATGTTGCCCATTCCGCCGGCAACCATTATCGGCTTGTGATAACCGCGGTAACGGCCGTTGTATTTCTGTTCGTATGTCTTGAACAGGCCGAAGAGTGCCGGCCGCCCGAATTCATTTCCAAATCCAGCCCCGCCGATTGGTCCTTCGGTCATTATCTCCAGCGGCGTGGCCAGCCTTGAAGGGAACTCTGCAAAATCCTTCTCCCACGGCATCATGAATCCCGGGATCCGCAGGTTCGAAACCATGAACGCGCACAGGCCCGCCTTGCTCTTGCCGCCGGTACCCGTTGCGCTCTCATCCCTGATCTCCCCGCCCACCCCGGTCGCCGCGCCAGGATAAGGCGAAATGGCGGTAGGATGATTGTGAGTCTCGACCTTCATGATGATGTCCATCTGGGTCTTCTCGTAGGAGTACTGGTTGCTCCCGTCGCGTTTCACCTGGAACCATTCGGACGGAAACCCTTCAACCACGCCGGAATTATCCTTGTAGGCAACCAGCGTCCCTTCCGGATGCTTTGCGTGGGTGTTCTTTATCATCTTGAACAGCGACAAATCCTGCTTCACGCCATCAACCACCCAGTCGGCATTGAAAATCTTGTGGCGGCAGTGCTCCGAATTAACCTGCCCGAACATTACAAGCTCAACATCGGTTGGATTGCGCTTGATGCTCATGTAAGATTCATAGAGGTAATCTATCTCATCATCGCTCAGCGCCAGCCCCATCTCGACATTCGTCTTCTCCAGCGCGGCGTGGCCGCCCTTGAGGATATCAACAACCACGCAGGGTGCCGGCGCCATGTGCCTGAATATGTCGGAAACATCCAGGTAGACGCCTTCGGTCATCCGGTCGTGCAGGAGCCGCAGCACCGGCTGTGCTTCCTGTACGCTCAGCGCATGGCCGCTGTTGGAAACAAGACGGTAATGGACGCCCCTTTCAACGCGGAGGACATCATTGATGCCGCAATTGTGGAAAATATCAGACGCCTTCGAGGACCACGGCGAAATTGTTCCCTTCCTCGGGGTGACGATGAACCCGTCTTCCAGCTTGAACTCAGAAACAGCCCCGAGCAGCGCGTACGCCTTATCGAGCGTATCCTTTGAAAGTTTTGCCGCTGGTTCTATGAAATAGACATGGCACGCATCGGCCCTGGAGATTTCAAGCGCCGGGGCAACCCTGCGCATATTCTCCATCAACGCCGCCATCCTGAAGCCTGGAAACGCTGCTTTTCCTTTAAGAATCACCGGTTCCACAAACAATTCTCCTGTTATTTGATAAAGGGAAGGTCACTTCTACCATTATGACCGCCGTCACGTCAATTTCCGTCTCTCCGCCTTCCCACCAGCACAGCTTTTTAGACTCGTCTCTCAGAATTCCGCACTCTCTTTTGCCTTTCATCCACCCTTAATCACGACTATACTGCTATGAAGATTACAGGTTTTACCCTGATAATTAAAGGTCACAGGGCCTTCCCTGTATAAGCGAAGTTTATTCAGTCTAATGCTTTTGTTGGGCTTTGAAAGAAATAATGAAAAGAAGAACGAATATTCTACTGAGAATTCTGGCCGTCACATTGCTTATCACTGGTATTACTTCTCATCTTTACGGGCGGTGGCAAGACAGTATTTATGATGTCGCCATCAAACATATGTTGACGAAGACTCAGCATCTGAACCAAGGTGTCAGCGTCGTTGCCATAATCCAATATTCATTCTATGGTCAAAGCAATCCAAGCGCCAGGCTCACTGCTTCATTACAGAAAGCAGATAACAGAGTAAGACCTTACTTCAAGACGGAACTTCCGAATCTGGTGAAGAAAGAGCTCAGCTGGAATCGAGATCACAAGTACCTTATTATTGATTTTGGGTTACATGAAGTGCACCATCTTGATGAAGTTGAGGTGAATATCTCATGGATCACTGGCCCATTGGGTGCAACGGGATACAGGTACAGCATGAAGAAAGTTGCCGGCACATGGACTGTGGTGAAAGAAACTGTCACGGGTGCTGCTTAAGAAGCCCAACCAACGCTTTGAGCCTACTCGGTGGCCCAGCGGCCACTTCGTGGCTCAAGATGATCGTTGTCTTCGCTAAACAAACTGGAGACTGGAAGATGAGACATACAATACTACCGGTACTTGTGGCAGGAATCTGCATTGCTGCAGTCGCTGCCGAACAGGAAAGCCGTCCATCAGACATCGACACCGAGAGGCTCGAGGCAAGAATCACGCCTGCGAAACCATATACTCTCCCCGACAAAAAGACAGTGATTACCGTAAAAGAAGAGACTACCGACATAGGACGCGGACAACGTGGCGGCACCGTGCAGGTGATGGTTGGCGAAGATCTACTGGACATTCTGCCGCCAACCACAATTATGACGAACGGCTACCGTTTTGAGTTCCGGGAAGCGCCTAAGTTCGTCTTAGGAGAGACCCGCCACGAGGATATGATATTCATCGTTGTCGATTCCTGCACACTCTCTGTGCGCTCCGCAAAACAGGACGCTTTTTCAATATCATTGAAGAAGTTAGATGAGACTTTTGTGGTGAAATGTTCTCACGGAACGCCACCGCCAGAGCTCTATACCGCTCGTGGTGAGGGAAAGCATTTCGTGAGCTTCACACCCACAATGGTTGAGGTTTCCCGTTTTCACCCTTCCCAGGAGCTTGGCGCCAGGTTAAAGATGAATCTTGTCAACAACTTCGGCGCAAAAACCATCACCCTGGATTACAAGAAGCAGAAGGAAGTGACAATAGGCAAGGAGACGGTCACTCTCGAGTCATTCGACTTCGACAACACGGCGAAGGAGATAAAGTTAAGGGTCACCACGTTACCGGCAACAGCTAAAGCTGAAGCAAATATCCTCGAGTACGGCAGTCAACCACGAGATAGCAGCCGCGTGCAGCCGGTCGCGGACAAACCGCACCGGTGACACGTCACAAATGAAGAAGATAATCCGGATATTTGTTACCGTGGTGGTCATCGCAAACATGACGGGTTGCGCCTCTACAAAGGGTTACTTCATTGATCGCGGACGTGATGGGGTAGATATTTTTACTTGCAGCGTTGGCCTGGGATTAGGGGCGAAGGCGCGTATTGGCCCAGCGGGGGCCGGGCTGATGGTTCAACATGACATGGCCGGTTTGCGGCGAGGGCAGATTTCCATTAACGATCAAACCTGGAACTTAAATCACGGGTTTCCGTGGATCGATTACGTTGTGCTTTGCATTGGCAGTGAGTCTTGCAATGGCGAGTATTACTTAAACGACGCACGCAGCAAGTCATTTCACGCTTTAATGGAAATACCTTTTGTCTATACCGTTGAAGAGCGCGAAAGCCGCTGCGCTTACTACACTCAAATCGAGGCGGTTATAGCGCCCGGACCATCGTTGCGCCTTGGATTCAACCCTGGAGAACTGCTGGACTTTATTCTTGGCTGGACAACCATAGACATTTTAAAAGACGATCTCGAAGCAAAGAAACAAAAAGAGAAATCAAACTAGTCATCGGATGCGATAACGCCAGAGCGCGTCGCTCCCAAATGATTACATTCAAACATAGAAGGAGGATAAGAAGATGTCATCGGTGCTCGTAGTTCTGCTGATTGCAGTGCTGAATATGCTGCCCGCCAATGTCCAGACTTTCACGATGGAGATGGCCCCTGAAACAACGATCCAATTCACCAAACAAAAAGACGGCGGCTGGGTTGGCAGCACTCATCCCGGCGAGGAAATTGGAACATTCTACGTGAACGGCACGAAAATGACCGTCAAGAGCAAGGCAAAAGAACACACGGACGATTTCGCGCAACTGCTCGGAACTGACGAGAAGACCGACTGGAAAACAATTGGCGAACTTAAAGTGGGGCCAACCCCTCTCAAGATTGAACGTAAGACCAATGGAGTCGATTTTGTTCTTAAGCAGAAGAATCAAGACAGGGAAGAAACCAAAACATTCAAAGTGCGGTGGGAACCCGGGAAAACAGAATAAGTCCGAACCACGCTCTTCAGGATGCCGTCGCTGCCCGCGCAGGCACGAATGCCACTCGATGCGCCTGCGTCATTTGAAAACACATGACTTCCCGCCAGTTTTGACGGAACAGAAAGCCGAAACCTTGCATTAAAAACACAAAGTTTCACGTAGTAACCCGTTGTTAATCAGGCGCTAATCAAATAAGTCTAGTTGAATAGACTTTTGGCCTGAATGGTTGATACGATAACAGGAACTTGGAGAACAACAGGAAGGAGAACTGGTCAAATGGAGAACGAAGTAACAGGCAGTTCCAGCAGAAAGCGATGGCGGAAATGGCCCATACTGGCAGGAGTTGCCGGCACCTATATTGTCCTGTGGATCATCACCGCAATATTGGGCTGCCCGCAGATAAAGGACGAACTCAAACCTGCCCAGCGACCTTCCGAAGTAAAAATAGTTTCATCAAATCCCGACGTAGCCATGACAGCCGACCGCAACAACAACGTAACAATGAATTATGTTTCAACAGCCAGTCCTGCGCCGTTCATCGTTGTCGCAACATTTCACGACATGAGACTCCATGCCGACGCATTCAATGGATCAACATCCAGCAGCACCAAAACCAGTACATCGTACTGGTGGCTATTCGGTTTGCATGGACGCCTTTAAAAAGGACAGCCCAAAACCTGCGACCGATGAGGATAAGTCAGAGGGCGATAGTGCCGGGAGTGCACGAATATGAAACATGTGCAGTTCGTCTGTTCTCTTTGCCAGCACGTTCTCCAGACAGGCGGTGAATTCTGTGCCAGGGTCATTGAATGCCCTTACTGCCACGGCAGTATAAAAGTTCCAGTCATCCCATCCCGCATGATCAAGGCAGTTGTCGTCATGCTATGTATTGCCGGCCTGGCGGAGGCAACCGGTTTTGTCGTGCAGTTGATGGGCTTGATGTCCAGTTACATGAGGCCTCATCTCGACAGCTGGCCGGCTTTCTTCGGATACGCCTCCTTCTCCTGGATATTCGAGGGAAATATGTGGCGTGTTTTCTTCTTCGCGCTCAACGGCCTCGTATTGTCCGGGCCGGGATTCATTCTGCTCGTTATCCTCCTTTGCCGCTCGCTGTGGACAGTTCGAAAACACGTGCGGACACTCACAATCGCATTCGCCGTGGCGTTTTTCTTCCACAGAGCGTTGGCCTGCCAGGTCCAGACCTGGGGAGAAACCGGCGCGGTGGGACTCTGGGTCGGGATGAAGATGCTTCAATTCGTATTGATGATTCCTGTTTTTATTCTGTGCTGCTTCCCAAATTTCGGGCGAATTCCCCAGGCCAGGGCAGCAGCCTGAGCACCATCACCGGCACAGGATTAAGATTACGATTAAGATCAAGATTCCAGGGGATGCTGGTGAATTTTATTTGCTCCCAAGACAGCCTGGACGATCAGGCGCCCGGGGCATTCGTCTGGTGGGGCGAGACGCGGTGCAGGACCAGCGAAGGATGTTTCTGGGCAAAATAGTCGGCACCCCATTCGGTAGGGAAAAGAATCACCAGCTGCCCCCTGACATCCAGTGCCAGCTTGACTCCGCTTCCAATGTATTCGTTGTCAAACTGCTCCTTCTTGATGCCGGGCGCGAACCAGCGTATCTGGGTGAACGGCGCAGGCTCAAGCCGCGGATCGGCCAGGTACTCGTTCTGGAGCCGGTACATGACAACATCAAACTGAAGCTGGCCGACTGCCCCAAGCAGGGTCGAGCCCTGGTATTCGCCCGGTATGGTGAAGGACTGGATGACGCCTTCATCGAGCAGCTGGCTGAGTCCGGCACGCAGCTGCTTGTACCTGTCGGCACCGGCATTGCGTATGAAGGCAAAGGCTTCGGGAGGAAACCTGGGAATTTCATCAAAACGGATTTCCGGATTCGATGTCAGCGTATCCCCTATCCTGAACGCCTTGTGGGTAACCAGCCCGACTATGTCACCGGGATAAGCAACTTCAAGCGACTCACGGTCCTGCCCGAACAGTTTCTGCGGGTACGAAAGCCTCACGGGTTTGCCGCTTTCAGGATCGTTAACAACCATATCCTTGACAAACTTACCGGAACAGACACGCACAAAGGTAAGGCGGTCGCGGTGCCTGGGATTCATGTTTGCCTGGACCTTGAAAACGAAACCGGAGAAATCAGGATCTTCGGGCTTTATGGGTTTATCGCCGGAAAGGCGCGGCTGCGGCGGGGCGCCGTGCTTGACAAAGTAGTCAAGCAGAAGCTGGACACCGAAGTTGGTCATACCGCTCCCGAAAAAAACAGGTGTGATCTGGCCGGCCCTGAGCTGGTCCTCGCTGAAACTCTCCCCCGCCCCTGCCAGCACTTCGAGCTCCTCGATCCACGGGTCGAGAATATGCGGTTCTATCTGGTTTCGCAGGCTCTCGTCGCGGATGCCGCCGACCTGGACCGGGGCCATGTACTTGCCGTGCGGAGTCCTCTCGAAAAGGTGCAGCTTCTTTTCCAGCCGGTCATAAACACCGCGGAATTCCGGACCGCTTCCAAATGGCCAGGTGACGGGAAATGCGCCGATGCCCAGGACTTTTTCCAGTTCGTCCAGCAAATCCAGCGGATGCAGCGCCGGCCGGTCCATCTTGTTCATGAATGTAAAAATGGGAATCCCCCGCAAGCGGCATATCTCGAAAAGTTTCTTGGTGCGCTCCTCAATGCCCTTCGCAGCGTCGATGACCATGACCACACTGTCGACCGCGGTAAGGACACGGTAAGTATCTTCGCTGAAGTCCTTGTGGCCGGGCGTATCCAGCAGGTTGATAACGCAGTTCTCGTAGTCAAACTGGAGCAATGTCGAGGAGATGGAAATTCCGCGCTCCTTTTCCAGTTCCATCCAGTCGGAAGTTGTTGAGCGCTGGTCCCTGCGCGCGCGGACAGAACCGGCAGCCTGGATTGCACCGCCGTAAAGAAGCAGTTTCTCCGTCAGCGTCGTCTTGCCCGCATCAGGATGCGATATGATGGCAAACGTGCGGCGCCGCGCGATTTCACTGAGTAATGCGTTGTCAGCCATAAACGTTATTTCTTCCCGAGTTCTTTCCTTGCAGCGCAGATACCGCCCAGGTTCACTGCATTCCCGTAGCCGAGCCTCCTGGCCTTATCCAGCGCGATTCCGGCCCGGTGACCGCCCATGCAGTAAAAGGCTACTGGAGCGTTCCTGTCAGTTACAACCGAGGCAATGGTTGAGCCAATTTCGTCAACCGGGATATGGATTGCACCGTCAATATGGTCCTCTTCCCATTCCTCCCTGCTTCTCACATCAATCACATATATGCCGTTAATCATGGTTATAAAGCCTGCCGCCGTTTTTACCTGCGTTTCCGCTGCGAAAGCCGGAGAAGATAGCGAAGTTCTGCTGACAGGCAAGCTTTTCCGGACCCTAAAGGATCAGGTCATCGAGGCCAGGAGATCCCGCGCGGCCTTCCCGGGATCTTCAGCGGCCGTAATCTCCGTCACCACCGCTATTGTCCGGACACCGGCTGCCCGGAGAGCGGGCACATGTTTTTTCTTTATCCCGCCCATGACAGTGAACGGGATATTCACGGCTGCCGAAATCTTCCTGAGCCCGTCCATTCCCAGGTATTCATCATCCCACTTCTTTGTTGCCGTGGGAAAGAGCGGACCGATGTTCACGTAAGACGCACCATCTTCCTGCGCCTTTACCGCCTCCTCCACCGAATGAGTGGAAGCGCCGATGATCATGTCCGGTTCCAGGGTCCGCGCCTCCCGGACCGGAAAGTCATCCTGCCCGAGATGGACACCGTCCGCACCTGAAGCCCGTGCGACATCCAGGCTGTCGTTGATGATGAGCAGAGCGCCTGCATCCGCGGTCAGCTTACGCGCCTCAACCGCGAGCTTTGAGAACTGTTCAGCAGGAAGGTTCTTTTCGCGGAGCTGTACCAGCCGTATGCCGCCGGAAAGAGCGGCGCGGATTATTTCAACCGTACTGCGGCCGGCGGACATGTTCCCGGATGTGACAAGGTAAACTCCGGCACTTGTAAATTTCTGCATGCGTTGGTCGTGAATGGCGCTCATCAGGTCCCGAAAAGTCAATTGGCCGAATGGGTGTGTTCAAGGTTCTTGATCTGGTCCCGGATCCTGGCGGCATCTTCGTAACGCTCTTCCTGGACCGCCTTCTCGAGCTCGCCCTTCAGGGCATCGACCGGGTTAACATGCTTGTTAACCTTGGCGTGCCCGACCTCCTTTTTGCCGGAAGCGGTCATCTTGAGCTCTTCTTCCGTGAAAACCCTCCCGGCCAGGTCCATCACCGACTCCGCCACAAAGACCGGCGCACTGGCGCGCAGGGCAACGGCTATGGCATCGCTGGGCCTTGCATCAATGCCCATTTCCATGCCGTCCTTCTCGAGAATCAGCTTTGCATAAAACGTCCCTTCCTTGAGGTCGCAGATCTCCACTTTCTTAACGCGGCACTCGAGGAAATCAAGGGTATTCTTGAACAGGTCATGGGTCAGCGGACGTGACATCTTGATATTGTTGATCTGGAGCGCGATCGCCTGCGCCTCTGCCGCCCCGATGAAGATAGGCAGCATGCGATCGTCTGCCGCGCCCTTGAGAAGCACAACAAATCCCATATTGGAGAAGAAAAGCTGTTCAATTTTTACATTTATCATTTTCCGCCCCTGTTAATACGACAATATCCCCTTTTCAGTACTTATTGTCCCTCGAATGAGGGGTCAAAACAAGGATATTCAGCGGCTGGAACAGTAAAAAGCAAAGTTCACTTCGCGGGAACTTGCGGTTGGGCACTGGTTGTAAGGATTGAAACTATGTCGTCGACACTTTGTACAGTGAGAAGGCGTTCACGGACTGAAGGAATGTTCAATATCTTGCTGATTTCGGCGAGGTACTGAATGTGGGGACCGGTGCGGGTTAACGAAGAAATCGTCATAACGAATATCTTTGACGGCTGGCCGTCCAGCGCTCCGAAATCGATGCCTTCCTTCTTAAGGGCAAACACAACCGCAATATCCTCAATGCCCTCAATCTTGCCGTGAGGAATGGCCACGCCGCACTGCATCCCGGTTGACATTTTCTTTTCGCGCTCCAGCACCGACCGCAGCGCAGTGTCACGGTCCGAAATCTTTCCCGAAGCGACAAGGAGATCAATCATCTCGACGATGATTTCATCTTTCGTGCTGCCCTTGAGTTCGAGAGCGAAGCAACCGTTCTTTAAAGTCGATTTAAAATCCATAAGTTCCCACGCCTTATGACAATCCACCCTTGTTTTGAGCGCTCGTTTTACCAAATCAGTTCAGAATTACCACAGAAAAAAGCACAAATCGCAAAGCTGAAAATATCCGGACCTAGGCCAGGCCCGGAACCGGAGTCAGGAGTTCCCGGTTATGAAGAATGTCATCGACAAGAAGCGCGTTCAATTTTGCGCAGATCACAGCCTGATTTCCCTGCCCTATTTTTTCCCCGTCAAACTCACGTACAGCGGCAACATTAGGAGTTGTCCCGGCGATGAACACCTCGGCGGCATCCAGTATATCATTGCGCGAAATGTCGGCGAAGCCGGCCTTTGCCAGGTCACCCTGCCGCGCCAGCTTCCCTGCAAGCTGCAGTACCCGCATCATGGTTGTCCCGCAAAGAATTCCGTCAAGCCGGGGGAAGAGCAAAGCCCTGTCCTTGCTGACAATACCGATGTTCTCCGTGGCCCCCTCTGCCAGGAACCCCCTGCTGTCAAAGGCAACCACGAAATCGGCCTTCATCTCGACGGCCTCTTTCTTCATAAGCACGTTGGGCAGGTAATTACAGCTCTTTATCGCGGCATAAGAAGGTTCCTTGACCGGTATCCGACTGGTCTTAACGACCGCGCCTTCCGGATGCAGTTCCATGAAGGGTTTCTTCAGGGAAGTGGCAATCACGTAAAGCTGCGGGGCGGGACAGTCGTAGGGATTTACATCGAAACTGCCGGGTCCGCGGGAAACATACAGCCTGATCATGCATTCTTTCCTGCCGCCGGCCCGGACAGTATCAACGACAATCTCAGCTATCCGGCCGGAAGACCATGGTATGACCAGGCTCAATCCAGCGGCCGAGTGCATGAGCCTCTCCAGGTGGCCCTGCATGTTGTAGATGCTTCCGTTGACGCACTTGAACGCCTCGAAAACACCGTCGCCGCGGTGGACCATGTGGTCATCCACCGGCAGGAGCATCAGCGCGGGATCGGTGACTATTCCGCCGTACACACTTGAATACATGGCGTAGTAGTTCTTCTGGAAATCCCGCCGCATTGCCTCGACGGCTTCACCGAATGACGATTTGTCAATTTTTTTCATTGCCGTCAGACAGGCTATTCTCCCGCGCCGTAATTTTCAACCTTCTCTTAAGATAATCTTCCTGTTCATCAGAGTGATACGAACTCCGCACCAGCGGGGCCGACACCACAACCTTGAACCCCATCTCCAGTCCCCTGCGCCTGTATGACTCAAATTCCTCCGGCGTGACAAACCGGCTTACCGGAAGGTGTTCCTTCGTGGGCTGGAGATACTGGCCGACCGTGAAAATCTCGCAGCCTGCCGCGACGGCGTCACGCATCAGGTCCAGGACCTCTTCCTCCGTCTCGCCTACGCCAACCATTATGCCTGTTTTCACCACGGCGCCGCGGTCATGCGCGCGCCTGAGGAGCTCGAGCGAACGCCGGTAATCGGCCTGCGGCCTAACCCTGCCGTAAAGGGATGAAACTGTCTCAAGGTTATGGCCAAGCACTTCGGGTTTCGAGGCAAGGACAGTTTCCAGGGAGGAAAGCGAACCTCCGAAGTCGGGGATAAGAACCTCCACGATGATTCCAGGAACAGCCTCGTGAACAAGTTTTACGGTCCGGGCCCAGAGCCCTGCCCCGCCGTCTTCCAGGTCATCACGTGTTACGGAAGTTATGACCACGTCCCTGAGTCCCATTTTCCTGACCGCCTCCGCAACCCTGGGCGGCTCTTCGGGGTCACAGGTGCCGCTAGTCTCCGGGCGGACATTGCAGAACCTGCATGCCCTGGTGCATTTATCCCCGAGAATCATTATGGTCGCCCTGCCGTTCTCCCAGCAGCGGCCCATGTTCGGGCAGAGCGCCTCTTCGCATACAGTGTGCAGGTGCGCGCCGTGGACAATATTCTTCATCCTGACGAATCCTGCGCCCTGCGGAACGCGGACCCTCAGCCAGGCCGGTTTGGCCTGTTTAAGCTCCGATGACTTCTTCATACCCGAACACCTTTACAAATCTCTGGATGAGCCTCTTCTTGACTTCTGCCATTGAAACATCCGGAACCAGCCGATGGAGGGAAGTAATTCCCTTGCCGACAATTCCGCACGGTATTATTCCGCGGTAATCATCAATGTTTACGGAAACATTGAGCGCAAACCCATGCATTGTGACGTGCCTTGTGACCCTTACTCCTATGGCGGCAATCTTGTCGTTCCCAAGCCACACGCCGCGGTTATGCGGGTCTGTGCCGGGCTCCAGCCCGAAAGTCCTCAGCGTCCTGCAGAGCACTTCTTCCAGCCCCTGTACATACCACAGGACGCCCTTGTCCTCCCCCGAAATGTTTATTATCGGGTAGCCGACAAGCTGGCCCGGGCCGTGATAGGTAACATCGCCGCCGCGGTCGGTCTTCACCACGCGGATGCCGCGGTGCTCGAGCTCCTTCTTTGTGGCAATGACATTCCCCTCCCTGGCGTTGCGCCCCATGGTGTACACACGGTCGTGCTCCACGAGGATAAGAGTGTCGGGAATTTCGCCGTTCTTCCTCTGGTCAACGAGGTTACGCTGGAGCTCAAGGCACGAGTCATAATCGCGTGCGCCAAGATCCATGACCTTAAGCAGGTGTTTGTTCTTTTTCTTCATGAATATCCAGAAGGCGGCCTATCATCCGGGAGGGAAGAGAAGAATCACCTGTCACCATTCATCCGGGATTGTCCCCCGGAGAAACTACTGGGTGACTGAAATAACCCGTGCCCCAGTACCACCCGAAGTAATCTGATTACCCCAAAAACCGGTCTGGAACCGCGTCGGAACGACAATAGCGTTCCGGATCCTGGTTCCAGTCGACGTTTTTTCAATTATCGGAACCGTTTCAAAAGAGATGGGATACCTGTATTCAGTTCCATAATAGAACTGCGGCGGAGTTCTTATGTCTATTATCTGGCGAGACTTTCTCGCACCGGAGCTCGAGTCAAGCTGCGCAAGATACTTTGCAGCCTCGGCAGCAGCCTCTTTCTCGGCCTGCTCAATCTGCCTCTTCTTTTCCGCGAGCCTCACCTCTTCGGCAGCCTTCTTTCTCGCTTCCCACATTGCGACCAGCTGGTCTTTTTCGGCATCTGTGATCATCGGCACATTGTTCGAGGCATTGCCCGACACGACTGCGAGGGAATCGGCGGTAATCGAGGCGACCATGACCTCGTTGCTGCCAACGGGAATAACCTCGTCCCTGCTCACGTACATCCAGCTGCCGCTGTCGATCCAGATCAGGCAGGCAATCCAGCCAGGCCGGGGCAGGATCTTGCCCATCTCGAGCGTTACCTTCGTCCCGTCGGGAGCCTGGAGCTTAACCCTGCCGGACTTCTTTTCAACATAGGAATTGATGGTGGGATTGAAAGTGCGCTCGACGCTGGGCTCGAAGGACTTCACCGTGTACTCTCCAACGGCATCCCCTTCTCCGGCGAATACGGTCCTGCCGTTGATATGGTTGAACGACAGCATCTTCTTGCCTGCCTCCTTGTCCATCGTGGAAGTAAGCACATACTCGAAACACGCGGGCTGGATAACGTAAACGCGCAGGCAATCCAGCTCGTTTGTCCCCTGCGGGAATGCAGGAAGCGCAGATGAAAGCAGCAGCGAGCAGGAAGCAATAAACATGCAGGATATGCTCATTCTTTTGGCTATCATTCTTTAATACTAGCAGATCAAAGGCCCTGTGCCAAGTTCACATGCTGAAATAATGTTTTTCCTCAGTTTCAAACGTTCGGCTTCTTATCCGTGTTTATCAGTGTTCATCAGTGGTTACCCATCCTTATTTCCTGCATCAATCCGAGGTGATGAAACTTGACAGGAACCATCAATCCCTTAGAGTGAATCCTTTATGGAGGAACTTACAATGCATCAAATGAACCGTCGCAGTTTCCTTAAAGCCTGTGCAATTGGAAGCGCTGTCGCAGCAGTATCCGGTTTGCCACTGCCGGCAGTTGCAGAGGAAAAGAAGCCCGCCGCAGTTTTAAAGCTGGGCAGCCAGGAGGGCCGCATTCCTGGAGGCAGCCTCAAGGAAAAGATTTCAAACCTGGAAAAATGGGGCGGCTGTGGAATGGAATTCGGGGGCAATCCAAAAGGACGCATTAAGGAAATCCAGGATGCAATCAAGGGTACCGGCGTTAAGGTGAGCGCGCTGTGCTGGGGTTCGCATGGCGGCGACCTGGTCTCGATGGATCTTGAGAAACGCAAGAAAGGCATCCAGGACTTGAAAGATACACTCGATACAGCCGGCGAACTGGAATCAACCGGCGTGATATTCGTCCCCTGCTTCAACCGCCAGTCCGACCTCAAGCCGGAGGAAATCCGCAAGATCCTGATCGATATTCTTCCGGACATTGGTGATCACGCCCGGAAGTGCAAGACGCGGGTACTTCTTGAGCCGCTGAACAACGGTGAGACTTTTTACATGAAGAAGCTTGAGCAGGCCGCTTCCATCTGCAACGAGCTTAAGAATACCGGCCTGGCCGTGATGGGCGACTTCTACCACATGAAGAAAGAGGAGACCAGTGACAAGGAAGCGTTCGTTGCCGCCGGGAGTTACCTCCACCATGTTCATCTCGCCAGTACAACCAGGGTCCTCCCCGGCCAGGATGACCGCAGTTATGTCGAGGGCTTTCGCGGTCTCAAGACAATCGGTTATCAGGACTACTGCAGCCTCGAGTGCGGATGCAAAGGAAAGCCGGAGGAAGAAATTCCCAAGGCATTCAACTTCCTCAAGAAACAGTGGGAAGAAGCCACAATCTGAGGCCTTATGATTGGATACTGGCGTATACTGCAAATGCATACTTCAGTACGCAAAAAGCAAAATCGGGACCAGACCGTAGAAGTAGTTTGTTCGGAAAAAGAGAAATTCCAGTATTGCAGGGCCTTGGCACGCCAAGTGCTGAAAGGTTACAAACAGTTTTAACGTGCAATTAGAACAATACGAGAAGGAGTAAGGATATGAGTTCAGTTTCAAGAAGAAGTTTCCTTAAGACGTCGGCAATGGCTGCTGGCGCGGTGGTGCTTGCCGATATGGCAACAAGCAGAGTGCTCGGCGCAACGAACGGCTCCGACAAGATCAGGGTTGGAATAATCGGCTGCGGAGGAAGAGGCAGGGACGCCGCAAGGAACTGCCTGGCTTCCTCATCCGGAATTGAAATCGTTGCCGCAGCAGACCTCTTCGAAGGCCAGGCAAAAGGCGCCCAGAATGAGTTCAAGATGAAGGACGATCACGTGTTCTGGGGATTCGACTCCTATGCCAAGCTGATTGCATCGGACGTCGACATGATCATCGACGCCGGGCCGCCGGCATTCCGCCCGGACCACCTCCTGGCCGCCGCCAAGGCCGGTAAACATATCTTCAGCGAAAAACCCGTGGGTGTCGACCCTGTCGGGTGCAGAATCGTAATCGAGGCTGCAAATATCTGCAAAGAGAAGAACCTGGGATTCGTTGCAGGAACACAGCGCCGCCACGAAGTCAGATACGTCGAAACAATGAAAAGGATCCATGACGGCGATATCGGCGAACTGGTAGCCGGTCAGTGCTACTGGGTTGGTGGCGGCATCTGGTTCCGCGGCAAAGACGCCAAGCTGAGCGATCTCGAGTGGCAGTGCCACAACTGGTACCACTGGGACTGGCTGAGCGGTGACCAGGTCTGCGAACAGCACATCCACAACATTGACATCATGAACTGGTGCTTCAACGGGCCGCCAAAGAAGATCTGGGCGCAGGGCGGCAGACAGAGCCGCGATGAGGAGATCCTGCCACAGATTAAGAATACCGAGGACTTCAAGCGGATGGGAGAAACAGACGGACACCCGAATATGGCCGGTAATATTTACGATCATATGACCGCCGAACTGGAATATGCCAACGGCGCGCGATGTTTCAGCGTTTCAGGCCACATCCCCCACGGAAACGGTCGTGTCGGCGAGCGTATAGTCGGCACAAAGGGCACATCAAACTGCTGCGGGTCAATCACAGGCGAGAAGTCATGGAACTTCAGCGGCGAGCACCAGAGTCCTTATGTCCAGGAACATGCCGACCTTATCAAGAGCATACGCGACGGCAAACCGCTGAACGAGGGTGTCAGGGTAGCCGAAAGCACTCTCACCGCCATCGGAATACGCATGTCAGCTTATACCGGCAGGGAGTTCTCGTGGGACTGGCTGATGAAGTCTTCAAAGCTGGACATTGTTCCGAAGGACCTTAAACCCGGTCCAGGACACTTCCCGGCAATAGCAGTCCCCGGCAAAACCAAGCTGGTGTAAAGGTTCACATTTTGGAGTGCGGCGGCAAACCGCCGCACTCCAAATACCGACTGCTGCCGGTCAGCCCTGCTTATCCGCCTTGATGACTTTATCATCATGGGAAGCTTTGACTGACTCGCCAGGCTGGAGCACAAGGAAGTTGTCGTCCCACTCGCCGGAAACAAGTTTGCGAAGCAGATCCATAGATCCCTGTATCCTGTCGAACTGCAACCCCTTCTCGGCGGCCTCTTTCTCGGCAATCTTTAAGAAATCCTTTTCGCAGTCCAGGCCCATGGAGATAAAAGCAAGCCGGTCATAATTGGCCACGCCATCACCCATTGTCTCAATGATGTACTGCGCATTGTCCTCCCCGTATTTCTGGACAAGCTCTTCATATTTCATGAAAAGGCCCAACTTCCGGGAAATAGTAACATCGTCAATGCCTTCGCCGTCGCCATGCTCTATCCACCCCGTGGTCTTGTAATAAGTACCGGGATGCGCGTTAAACCGTTCACTGTATTCCTTCCTCCCGCCGAGGAACAGGGTGATGCAGTCATGGGCCCTGGGTATGACAACCTTCGTGCCGCGCGCGGTTAAGCCGGCAACTCCGTTGTTGCAAAGGCCGTAAACGAGGATTATTGCGTCGTAGCGGCCGGCCGGCACGCTGTCGATACGCTCCTGGAGTCTCGGCCTCATTTTATCCACGCCAAGATCATGAAGTCCCTTGGGAAGGAATTCGATATCACAGGTGTGCGCGCTGTTGGCCGCGAGAAAGCATATTTCCCGGCTGAAAACCTCGCAGCATATTAGTTTTAAGCGCATTTTCGGGCTCCATTCATTGACATCCAGCGTTCCGGACGTCGACCTTACCCCCTATCAATCAACCAGTTCAAGAAAGAAACAACCGTGCCGTCTCATCTTGACAGATCCGGTCTTTTTCCTATAGATTCCGAATAACGTTTTCTGATTTTCCGGCGGTCTTATAATAACGCCGGATCAGGTTATGGCCGTGGGAGACGGCCGGGGAGGTCTATAGATAATAAAGGAGGTTATCAGAGTTTTCGGTAAAGTTCGAAAGGTCGAGTAAGAAGGTCGTTTAACAAAAAGAAGGATTACACAAATGAACAAAGTTTTAGTTGTACTCGCAGTATTGGGATTCGCTTATGTTGTATCAGGTTGCAAGAAAGACACAACAGCTCCTGCCGCTCCCGCAGCTCCTGCAGTTGAGAAAAAGGCAGATGCTCCTGCAGCTCCTGCGGCCGAGAAAAAGGCAGATGCTCCTGCACCTGCAGCTCCTGAAAACAAGTAATCAGGCATAGAAACAAAGGGCCGATGGATTACCATCGGCCCTTTTTCTTTGGAATAATGCGGGTAAGGTAGAATGCAGAATAAAGAATCCAGCGAAGAACAGATTCACCGGCCCACATGGCTGGTCTCCCTGCTTGGATTCCTTTTCTTCCTGATAATAAGTTTCTCAGCCGCCCTCCCGGGGGCATTCTTCATGCCGGGGGAATGGTATAAAACCCTGGCGAAGCCATCATTCAATCCGCCAGGCTGGATATTCGGCCCGGTATGGACCATTCTCTACACCGTAATGGCAATTGCAGCGTGGCTGGTTTGGAGAAAGAGCGGATTCAGAAAGGCTGCCACGGCAATCATTGTCTTCCTGTTTCAACTTGTCCTTAATGCGCTGTGGACGGTGCTCTTCTTCGGCATGCACAGCCCGAAACATGCATTCATCGATATAACATGCCTGTGGGTCGCAATCCTTGCAACTGCGGCCGCTTTCTGGAATCACTCAAAACCGGCCGGACTTCTCATGGTCCCCTACCTGCTGTGGGTTTCCTTCGCCATGCTCCTCAACTTTTTCCTCTGGCGCATGAATTGACAAGTGCAAGTGCCGCCACGCACGCCGTGTCACTCCTGAGTATACGCCACCCCATGCTGATGCATTCAAAGCCCCTGGCAGCCAGCAGGTCCAGCTCATAATCCGTCCAGCCGCCTTCCGGCCCGATGGCAATAAGCACACGGTCTTTCTTCCTCCGGTTCAGAGCCTCAACCGCGGCAGAGCCGCCAGGATGGAAGACAAACCGCGAAGTTTCCGGGAACACGCCGTCAAGCTGGTCTTCAACAAAAACCTTGAACCGCCGGCAGACGGTCACCTTCGGCATTCTTGTGTCGCCTGACTGCATCAAGCCTTCTATCATCAGCGGCTCATAGTCTTCTTTCTCCAGCCACTTCGTATCGAAGTAATTGCGTTCCACCTTTGCCGCATTGGTCACGACAATATGCCCCACGCCCATTGAAGCCAGCGGCGCCCAGAGACGCTTCATCACCTTCGGCCGCGGCAGGGCCAGCAGAAGATCAACATCCGGAAAGGGCGGAACCTCACCGTCAGGTGTGTATTTCAATACAACATGTTTCCTGCCGGTTTCTTCGACAAGGGCATGACCGCATGCGCCATTGATGACCCCGGCGCGGATTCTTTTTCCAGGAACTGCACCAAGGACCTCCAGCACATGCCCTGCCCTGAAGTCAGACAGCCGCACTTCGCCGCCGGGCCCTATTTCATCTTCTTTAAATAGAATCCTGTTCACAGGCAGAGCATACCCCTGCGGCACACCCGGCATCAAAACATTTCAGCGGCTGCAGATGACGAAATGTCAGTTCATTACAGCCTTGTAGCCACGCCGCTGAGCCGGCGTGTGTGGCGGAACAGAGATCCTGGAGCAGACTTGAAACAGGGGTAATATCTTTTCCGGCTCCCTTTCTTTCATTGTGAACCGCGGCATTTAAGGGTATAACCCATCCCGTATGAGAAATATTGGAAACCTGCCGGATGAGTCATCGGCCCTGACTTTCAGCGATTACCTTTATATGCACGGAATTGAGAACGAGGTTGACCCCTCCAGCGACGGGTCATGGAAGCTCTGGATCCTTTCCGACGACAAGATCGAGGTGGCCGAGCATTACCTTGAACTATACCTTAAGAATCCCGATCTTCCCGAATACATCGAGAGCGCCAGGCTGGCAGGCGCCCAGCGACAGAAGAAGCTCAAGGAGGAACAGTCTTTTCAGGATAAGGTTTATGACCGGAACAGGATCTTTGCCTGGTACAAACAGTTCGGTGTGCTAACGGCAATATTAATCGCCATCAGCGTGGCCGTTTACGTCTTCGGTCTGTTCGGTTACGAGGCTTCCCTGAGACAAATCCTTTCCATCGCCCCATTTAATGATCTTTTCATTCTGGAGAAACACCCTCTTGAGACGGCGTTGGGAGGCGAGATATGGCGGCTTGTCACTCCAATATTCATCCACTTTGACCCGATCCATATCCTGTTCAACATGATGTGGCTAAAGGACCTCGGCACTGCTATCGAAAAACGTCACAGCCCTCTAGCCCTGGCCCTGCTTGTACTGGCGACGGCCATCCCGTCAAACGTCGCGCAGTATTTGTTCGGCCATGACCCAAGGTTCGGCGGATTTTCCGGCGTGGTCTACGGCCTGTTCGGCTATATCTGGATGCAAGCCAGGTTCAACCTGACTTCCGGTTTCCGCCTGGATAAACAGACTGCATCATTGATGATTATCTGGTTCGTTCTCTGTCTCACCGGGCTTGTAGGTCCGATTGCAAACTATGCACACGGGTTCGGACTGGCCGTAGGTATGGCAATAGGCTATTCATCCGCATTACTCAGCAACGGGAAGGCTTTCTGATGACTGATTTCGCAACAAAGGGAAAGATCCTCATAACCTGTGCCAAGGCCATGCCCCAGTGGCTGGCACTGGAGCTGAAGGAGCTTGGGTTTCCTGTAACCAGGGAACTGGAAGCCGCCGTGGAAACCACCGGTTCACTGGCAGACTGCATGCTGCTTAATATTTCCCTGCGCACGGCCCACCGCGTACTGTTCCTTGTCAGGGAATTCCCGGCGGCCAACGCTGACGCGATATACCGGCACGTCTCTGCCACTCACTGGGAGGACTACGTACCCTCCGACGGCTACATTTGCATCAATTCAGCAGTCAGCAACGAGACAATCAATGACCCGCGGTTTGCCACGCTGAAGTGCAAGGATGCCATTGTTGACCGCATACGGTCTGTCCACGGACGCCGGCCGGACTCGGGATCTGAACAGACCGACACCGTTGTATTCCTTTACTGGCATGATACGGACGCAAAAATCTACCTGGACACATCAGGCGAGCCGCTCTCCCGCCGGGGTTACCGGAAGATCCCGCTTAGGGCGCCGATGCAGGAAACGCTGGCCGCCGGGGTAGTACTTGCCACCGGCTGGAATGGCGACGGTAACCTGATCAACCCAATGTGCGGAAGCGGCACAATAGCTATCGAAGCAGCGCTGATTGCCCAGAAGCGCCTGCCGGGCCTGCTCAGGACAAACTTCGGGTTCGAACACATCCTGGGCTTTGACCCCGGCGCCTGGAAGAAACTGCGCACGAATTCACGTGAAAAACGCAAATCAGACATAAACGGCAGGATTATCGCGACTGACATCGACCCCAATGCAGTCGAAGCTTCAAAGAAGAATGCAAAGACCGCAGGCGTTGACACTCTCATCGAATTCGCAGTCTGCGACTATACCGCAACAGAAATTCCTGACGGAGGCGGGGCCGTGATCCTGAACCCTGAATACGGCGAGAGGCTTGCGGAAAATGAAGACCTGACCAAATTCTATTTTGGCATCGGCGATTTCTTCAAGCAGAAGTGCCAGGGGTACCGCGGCTACGTGTTCACAGGCAACCTTGAGCTGGCGAAGCGCATTGGACTGCGCTCAAGCCGCCGCATTCCTTTCTTCAACAGCCGCATTGAATGCAGGCTCCTGGAATTTGAGCTTTATTCCGGCAGCAAACGGCAGAAATTCAACAAGGGGACGGAAACGGGACCCGGAGAGGAGAAATCACAATGATACCGAAGGAGCCCCGCGGCTCAACAACCATATGGCAGGTGGCAATGTTCGTCTTGTGCCTTTATGTCCTCCTGGCACTTGCCGCGGAAAGAATCTTCGCACTGCCCGAGCAGGTAGCCATGGCGCTTAATTATATCGATTTCGCCATCTGCATATTGTTCATCGCAGATTTCCTGATGCAGCTCTTCAGGGCCGAGAATAAACTCCATTACTTCTTCACCTGGGGATGGATTGACCTTATATCCAGCATCCCGAACATAGACATTCTTCGATGGGGACGACTGGCCCGGATATTCAGGATAATGAGGCTTCTCCGGGCGGTACGCTCAACCAGGCTGATATTCCAGGTAATGTTCACCAACCGCACCCATGGCACCTTCGCGTCCGCTGCACTGACATGCTTTATACTGATAATTTTCGCCACTATATCCATCCTGTACGCAGAGAATGATCCGAAATCAAACATCAAGACAGCCGGTGACGCCCTGTGGTGGGCTTTCACGACGCTGACTACAGTCGGATACGGCGATTATTTTCCGGTCACCTTTGAGGGACGCATTATTGCCGCAGTCCTGATGACAGCCGGCATTGCCCTTTTTGGAACTTTCACCGCATACGTGGCATCATGGTTCTTCAAGGCAACTGGCGAGGCAGAAGAGAAAATGGAGATCGAAATTCTTAAAGAAATCAACGAGGTTAGATCAAAAGTGGACTCCATCGAGAGAAGACTCAACGAGAGTCAACAGGAAAAGAAGTAAGAGCAGTCGCAATCTTCCAAACAGCCTCCGCAGCACACCCTCACCCGCTCCGATCAGATTGGAGCGATCTCTCCCCTCAATGGAGATGTTAATCCGAATATTGCATGAGCGTGCTTACGCTCATGCAATATTCGCTTCAGAAATAAGGAGAAGTCAACTGAAGCCGACCTTGCGATTTTATTACAAATCGCAAGTCGGGATAATCCCGATTGGCCCGAAATTTCGGAGCCAGAGCGGCCCTTCGGGCGGATATTGCAGAATATTGATGCAATATCCGGATTAAACAGAACCGGGATGCAGGACAAGATCGCGGCTTGAGATTATGGAGTTTTCGCACGTTCCATCTCAAACTCCCATTTGACAATCTGATCCTTTGCGCTTGAGAGATCAGGTGCGCCAGGAACAGCCTTGATGTAAACCTTCATATGGCGGACAGCTTCAGAGTATCTTTTCAGCTCAGCGCTGATAAAGGCAGCATTGTAATATAACCGTTCTTCATAAGGCGAAATCTGTATCGCGTTCTTTAGTTCTGCGGCTGCCTGTTCAAACTTGCCCTCCTTTACCAGCAACTCACTTCTCAGGGCGTATCTTCTTGCTTCATCCGTCATCTCCGAAAGAGAAGGATTCTTTCTGGTAATACTGAAAATGGAGTCCTGTATTGCCTGTGCTTCTGCATCATCTGCCATTTTCAATGCTTCGGATAATTCGGCCAACGCTTCTTTATTCTTCCCTTTCGATTCAAGCGTTCTGGCCTTATCCCTGTGTTCTTTTACAAGGGGCTTGAACACTTCCAGCAAAGCCAGTCGACATTTAGCGCGTGGAACATGCTTCGCGAACAGATCCTCCTCCGGTATGGCAATATAGATGGCTAAAGCCTCTTGTGTTTTTCCCTGCCTGGCATAGGCGGTTGCCTCAAGAATACGGGCTGATGGATTGTTTGTATCCTGCGAAAAAAGCTTTATAGCTTCATCATTCTTTCCACGGTCAAGGTAGTCCGCACCGAGAGCAAACTGGGCCCAGCCATCAGATGGACTAAGAGTGTACCCCTTCTCAGCATCACTCGAGGCCATTTCAAGGTTGCCTTTCCGCCGGTACAGTATACTGCGAATTCCAAAGGCTTCAGCTGCCTTCTCTGACGCAACAACCTCCCTTGTAATAAGTTTCTCGAATGGCTTGGCAATACCATTTCTTGACATCATAATGGCAACCTGCGTGCCGGCGGCTCCCCGGATTTTCTGAGTAACTTTCTCGCTGGCCCAGCCCCTTGTTGATACCCCGTCAATTCGCAGTATCTTGTCGCCAACTTGTATACCAGCCTTCTTTGCCGGCCCGTTCTTTTCTAGTACTGCAACAACCGGGTACTTATCTTTATTACCAATCGTTATTCCGGCACCTGAATATGTCTGTAATTCTATAGCTTTGTCCGACACTGCAATGGCATCATCGTATTTGCCCATTCGGTAATACTGAACTGTAAGCAAATTATAGAAACTGTTATTAGATGGTATGGCTGCTATTGCCTTCTTATAAACCTCTGCGGCCTCACTGTAGGCTTCCTTGTCCTCGAAAACATTTGCCAGCCACTCATAGGGAGCCGTTATTTTAGGGTCGATTTCAATTGCTTTATTCAAGGCTTTCATCGCCTCATCGTACTGCTTCTTCTCGTAATACCCCTTCCCAATGCAGCAATAAGCAATAGCGTTACCAGGGGTTAACTCAAGAGCTCTCATGGCCACTTTGATCGACAGGTCGTACTGCTTGTTTTTGAAGTATTGATTAGAAAGATGCAGGAAAGCGTTAACGTTATCAGGCGCGACGTCTATGGCCTTCTTGGTGGATGTGATGGCAGAATCCATCTGGCCAAGCTCAGAGTATGCCATACCCATAAGCATCCATATCCAAGCATCCGCCCCCTCGTCACGAGGCCTATTGTACTCGTCAACACACCCCCATTGCTTCGCGAAAATATCGTTGCGAAGTTTCAACGACTTACTGAACGCATCAATCGCTTCACGGTACTGGCCATTGTCGTAATAACACAAACCTAAGCCGCTGAAATACGGTCCATAGTTAGGGTTTAACTGAACGGCTTTCTGATAATGAACCATTGCGGTATTGTAGTCGCCCTTGCTAACGGCCTGCTCACCAGCCTGACCAGATAGAATAGCGTTCCCGCACGGAGACATACACCCACTTGTTGCCAACATCAGTAACAACACGAATACAAACCACACATGTCTCATATACCGGCCCCCCTCCATATTACTTCTTGAGATGTTCACTTGCCAGGCGCTTTAGAGAATATAACCTTGCACGACCTCACCGCCGCCTGCCGGCCGGTGTTTTAGGCCCCTCCTTCTTGGAGGGCTGCTCTGCTGCATTTTCTGCCGACGCGTTAGTGTCGGCTGCCTTGGGCGGCTGCACCTCCGTGGTTGTTGCCGAAAGCTTAGGGCCATACCCCTTGAGCGACTTCTCCACTGAGGACTCTTTCTCTATCTTCTTAACCGAATTCTCTTTTTCAATCTCGTTAAGGAACTTTCTAGCCTCTTCAGCTTCCTTCTCCTTTTTTTGCCTTAACTTCTCTTCTTCAGCCGCCTTTGCCGCCGCTGCCTTTTCGAGGCGCAGTCGTTTAGCAGCCTTTCCTTCTTCAGCTCCCCTTGCTGCTGCATCGAATATTGGATTGCCCGGACCGATGATATCGTAAGGATTAGGCGGAGGCGGCGGAGGCGGCGGACGTGAATAGACCATGGGAGGCAAGACTAACGGCAGGAGCAGAAGAAAACACCAATACAGCTTGAAAGGCTTTCTCTTAATCATACGAGTTACCTCCTTTACTTAATTGTGCATAAAACTAAGCAGGCGGCACGACCATGCGTTATCTCTGCAAGATTAATCTAAGCATTCCATCAAATACAATAAGAATGATTCAATGTTTACACTCCAAATCGTTAGACCGGTTTTACACTGGTTACTCCAAAGTGTTCTCTCAGAGGCTGGAGCAGCATCGTAACGGCTCAAGCTACTGGACCAGCAGGGCTAATGACTGGACGAAAGTCTTT
>Ga0172375_10001246_pt1 | contig 41121 bp, 20 predicted proteins | sample LakKiv1m_FD_114537 | JGI IMG/M metagenome (GOLD analysis project Ga0172375, IMG submission 114537) | Freshwater microbial communities from Kabuno Bay, South-Kivu, Congo - kab_092012_11.1m | ecosystem: Environmental > Aquatic > Freshwater > Lake | place: Democratic Republic of the Congo... | reverse complement strand
CATCATTTATCTCAGAACCGGGCCAAAAATATGAAGCACAGATAATGTCATTTTTCATAGCAGTTTCCCAGAAAAACTCCCTCTTATACCAGTAGCTTTTCCTAACCTCAGCTGTATCACCTATCCGATACCGTCTGCCGGTTTCCTTATCAAGAAAAGAATTTGCTATTATTCCATGTTTTTGCGGATGACATCCAGTGATAATGGCGATATGATTCGGGAAAGTTTTACTTGGGAAAACCGGTTTTAGTGAGAGTGCGGTAACCCCCTCTGCAGAGACTGCATCGAGGTTAGGAGTTAAGCCTCTGTAAGGATAATCCCATCGAAAACCATCGAACGAGATTAATATTGTAGTATTTTTATTCTTCTCCCCAGCAAAAAGAATTGCTGCAAATAGGAATATTGTAAAAAAGTTCAATTTCCTGATCATTGTATCTTTCCTTCACATGTATATTAATAATAATAAAAACTTTGTCGAAGTTTCTTAAAATGCTCTTGAAAAGAAATCTCAATAACATTCTCTGCAAATCAACTGCACATTTGGGACTAATTAATAATTTGGCTATTTAGAAATTTTATAACATTTCCAAATTACAATCTACGATTTTTTGAGTTTTCCGTATGCATTCCTGATTCACTTTTTCCTGCGGCTGACTTTAAAATAAAAGAGGCTGCCCTTTGGGGACAGCCTCTTAATTAAAAGAAAATACTATTAGTAATTAATTGAGAATCCAAGATTAAAAGTTCTTGGCATTCCAAGGTAAACTTCTGCAGCAGAAGGACCATGTGGATCGAAATATTTTCCAGCAACCTTATATCCGTTAAAGGATGAGTTATCAGTAGCATCCTGAATGTACATTGTATCAAATAAATTAAATACATGTGCAAAAACAGCCATATTCACACCAGCGATCTTCGTTGGTAAATCATAATTGAAATGAAGATCGAAAAGATGATATGCAGGAGTTTCCCAGACTTGTTCTCTGTCAGCATTTGCAAGGTCAGAGACTTGTCTTGAGAACGGATCCCAAGCAGAATAATGTTTAGCATTATATTTCCACTGAACTGAAGCAGCAAACCCGGTGATAGGATATAGTGTAAAGATTGCGCCAAGCTGAGTCTGAGGAGCATCTCCAACTTTTAAATCTTTGATTGCATAAAAGTATTTGGTGAGAATGTTGTTTGAAGTATAACTACCTTCTGAGTCATCTGTATATTGCCAGCTACCAATTGAAGCCATAGCATCAATTCTTGCAAAACTAACTGGCCGGTATCCAACTTCAACTTCAACACCAGTATGAATAGCATCGATACCATTCAGGAAAACAAGAGCATCAGGTGCATTAACATTAGCAATATAAACTGACTGAGCTCTGTCTGTCCACTGTGTAAAATATCCATTGACTAAAAAAGAGACCTTATCGTTGAATAAAGAAGCATTTACGCCAGCTTCAACAGAAATGAATTTTTCATTTGCGGGATCGCTTGCAACAACAGCGTTATTGTCGTCAATTACCTGATCAAAGATTGGTACTTTTGAAACGTAACCTGCGTTAGCATAAACGTTCATTTCTCTGTTAATACGGAAACTTGCGCCGCCTTTAACCTGGAAACCACTGATCCAGTCTGTTTCAAGCTCAAGTTTCTTTGTTGCATCATTAGCATCGGCAATGAAATGGTTCAGGTGGTTGTATTTAATCATTGAAAAACCGAACATACCATAAGCTGTTAATTTATCCAATGTATATTCGCCCTGACCGAAAGCACCTAACCAGTCAACACTGTTTGTATAATCGTAAGAGATCCTATCGCCAAGTTTTTTGGCGTTTGTTGTCTGAAAAGCGTTGTTATTATCAATATACACTTTTCCGCCCAGTAAATCGCGTACTTCCTGATAGTGATCAATTTTTGCTGTTCTCCAGTCCAAACCGGCAGAAACAGTAAGATTTTTGTTTACCTTATAGTAAGCTTTGGATATTGCGCCGATTGTCCACTGAATATTTGTTGAGTTTCTCAAAATTCCTTTTGATGTATCCCCATTAGCATGGTTAGCTGCAATGGTAGCGTCCCAATCAGCAGTTCTCTGAAGGTAAGTATAATCCCATTTCAAACTTCCTGCTGTTCCTGAACCACCACCAACACCACCAGAATAATAAACTGTAGAATAAAGAGAAAGTTTGTTGCTTAACTGGGTGTACCAGTTAAGGTTTACAATTGGTTTATGATAGTAATTTTCTCTTTCGTTGATGTATGACCTGTCATATCTTAATTGTTTTTCACCATCCCAGTATTGCATGTTATCGTAAGTAGAGGAAACACCATTTACAGTCGGGTTCCACAATCTTCCACCTTCAGCAATAGCATCTAAGGCAGCATCCGGGTAATTGAATTCTTCTTTTGCGTATTCATGGCTATATGAAGCAATATTATTCTTGTAGAGGTTTTGTCCGTGCCTTTGAGGAGCGCCAGTTGCATAAAGTTCAATACGGTTCTTTTCATTTAACTGATAGCTTGCACCGAAATAATAAGCACTTGCATCAGTCCATGTACCATCGATAACACCCTTACCGGTCTTTTTAACGCCGCCGACACTGATCGCATATTTACCATCTATAAGACCACTATTTACAAATAGTGATTGTTTTTCGAAATTGCCGCTACCAATTTCGTTTTTATAATAAAATCCGGTATTTGATTTGGCAGGATCGGTCATGATGTTCATTGTACCACCGATTGAAGGGGTCGCGAGGTTAACAGCACTCAAACCTCTCTGCATCTGAATAGATGAGGTTGCATCACCAACTCCATCCCAATTTGACCAGTAAACCCATCCATTTTCCATATCATTAACAGGAACACCATTGATCATAATTGCAACGTTTTTCTGATCAAAACCGCGGACGTTTATTCTTGCATCACCAGCACCGCCGCCGCCGACTGTCGAGTAAACCGATGGAGTGTTGTTAAGTACAAGTGGAATATCTCTTGAACCCAACTGAGAGGTAATTTGGGCTTTATCAAGATTTGTAAAAGCAACCGGAGTTTCTCTTTCTTTCGCGCGTTCAGCAAGAACTGTCAAAGACAGAGAAAACTGATAGTCTTTCAACTGAAAATCAGCTACCATATCATTGGTCAGGTTGATATCCTCAACTTTGGTTTCGTAACCGATATAACTGCAAACTAATGCATACAAACCTTTAGAAGCGGTGATAGCATATTTTCCGGTTTCATCGGTTGCTGAGCCAAGGTTTGTACCTTTGATATAAACATTTGCTCCAATAAGTTTTTCACCGGTCATCGCGTCTGTAACTGAACCGGTGATTTTATAAGACTGAGCAAATAATGAACTACTTAAGAACAAGAACATCATAATGACGCCAAGTCTCTTGTAATAGTTGGTCATAAGTTTACCTCTATGATAGTTTAAAAAAAAAGAAATGTTAATTTGGTGAAGAATGTGTGAAAAAACTATGCGGAAGTAAGAAATTAATAATTTCTTAATATTTGAAAAAGGGTATAAGGGAACGGAATGATCAGTTAAACTTATCATTTCCTAAAAACAATTTTCGTCATAGATTAAAAAATTTGTTAATGTGATTTCCATTACAAATAAAATTTTGACTTTTTAATATGTTAATAGATTTTGAATTTACCAAACTATTTTTTGGTTTTTTTCATAAGCGAATTATTTTTTGGTCAGACGATCAGAATTTGAAATTAATTATAATATCATTAAATTAGAAATCGTTTTATTTCGGGGTGTAGCGCAGCCCGGTAGCGCGCTTCGTTCGGGACGAAGAGGTCGTAGGTTCAAATCCTATCACCCCGACAATTAAGGCATTACAGACATTCAATCCCGCTGTTTTAGATTAAAACTTCAGTATTATATTTTTTTCGATTTAATCCTCAATTAGAATATCAATAACATTCATTTGTGAAACCCTTTTTATTTTTCGAATGTGGATCTATCTACTGACAGGAATTCTTCCATAAATATTATCTGCAATTATTGTGTGACATGACGGGTATTTCCGCAGCCAAAAGCAAACCGGGAAATACCCGCAATATTTTATGTGGATATTTCCAAATGCAGGGATGCTTCAGGAACGGTTGAATTGAAGGGTAAATTCGGTCCCTAAATCTTTGGTGCTAGTGAAAGCGACTTTTATAGAATTCAGATCAAGATATTTTTTTGCAATTGCCAGTCCAAGTCCATTACCATCATAACGCCGGGAATATCCGCTTTCCTCCTGTGAAAAGGCAGTGAACAGTTTTCTCTGATATTCCTCTGATATTCCAATTCCGGTATCACGAATCGTGACAGAAATACCATGTCCGTTTCCAGGTTCCATTATAAGAGATACTACGCCGGTATTTGTAAATTTTACGGCATTCTCGAGTATTTTTGAAATAGCTTGCCTTACCATAAATCTATCTGCAACAATTTCAACATCAGTGCCATGATAAGAATAAACAAAACCGAGGTTTTTCCTGTACGAATCTGCTCTGAACTTCTCTGCTATATCAAAAAGAACATCATAATGCAGATTTAATCTGACAGGTTCTAAAACATAATTACCGGTTTGTATTTGTGACATCTCAAGTATAGAGTCTATAGTCTGCATGAGCCGCTGCCCTGCAAGATCAAACATTTCAAGAATATCTTTATGCTTTTTGTTCGATACTTCCTCAAATTCTTCTTTTAATAAGTTGGAAAACCCCATTAAAATGTTTAGGGGTGTTCTTATTTCATGCGACATCTGAGAAAGGAACTCAGATTTCAGTTTATTTGAATTTTCCGCTTCGATTTTCGCAAGTCTCAGATTCTGATTACTTTCCCGAAGCGCTCTCATTGTTTCCTGTTGAACTTTGTAAAGCTGCGCATTTTTAATCGCGATAGCAGCCTGACCGGCAAGAATCTCAAAAGTATCAGTCATTTCTTTATTCTTAATCTTCCGCAGGGACTTACTGTCAACGTAAATAACACCTATTTTTTTGTCATCAGTTATAAGCGGGGAACAGAGTATTGTTTGAAGATCGAGATTCAGAATGCTCTTAGAAGGTGCATCATCCTCACCGCTTTGGGCAAATTCAATAAACAGTGAACGCTTTTCGTGGAAAACTTTTTCAACAACACTCTGACTGATCTGAAAGAGCTGAGAAGGTAATACATTTCCTGTGGAGTTTATTCCAAGTTTATACTCAAGAGAATTTTCAGAATTCAGAAGCACAATGAATCCACGGTCAGCTTCCGCCAATTGTATAGCATTAATTAAAACCTGCTTGAGAACATCCTCAAGGATGAGAGTTTTATTTATCCTCGAGGTGATATCAAGAATTGCCTCAAGATATTTGATTCTGGAACCGGAAGAGTTGTTCCTGTCAACTTCACGCCGTTTTTGATCGATTTTATCTTTGAAGTCGTTAAATTTCATTGTATTAACTATATTGACCCGGAGTTCTGAAAAGTGAGAATTATTATTTAATTGATCTGTTTTTCCTGATCTGTTCTTTTAATGATTTAATTTTGTCGAGTTGTTTCTGATTACCAATTTTTCGATAATAGCCTGCTGCTTTCGATAAAAGAGTAGCAGCAGAATTATAGTCATTCAGATCAAGAAATAAAAGAGCCAATTCAATTTGTGATTCAGCAAGGTTTATTTGATTTCCAAGTTCCTGGTTGAGTCTTATTGCAGTCTGCAAATTGGATTCACCTAAAGCATGATTACCGCTTTTCCTGTTAATAATCCCCTCAATTTTAAAACTTTCGGCAACGGTTAACTTATCAGAAAGTTCATAGCCAAGTTTGGCAGCAATATCATTAAAAGCTTTTGCAAGTTTAAGATCAGAGAGGATGGTGTATGTATAAGCCTTGCTTATGTATCCTAAAGCGAGTACAGGCATAAATCGCTCATTCACTGAAAGATTTATGCTCTCATCAAATTCGTGAAAAGCTGATTCAAAAAGTTCTTTTTCCAAAAAGTACATCCCAAGATTATGTCTCATTTCAGCCATATATCTCAATTCATTCAATTCAGTAAACCTGATGAGCGCCCGGTTAAAATATCCATAAGCCGCATCGAAATTTCCACGCATATTATTGAGAATTCCAATATTGGCTTCAATACCCGCAATCACTCCTGTTTCGTTTATTTTTCCGGCATAACCAAGAGCAGAATTAAAATAATTGAGAGCTGAATCTAACTCACCTTTTTCCGCATAAACCGAACCAATAATGTTGTTCGATTTTGCGAGTCCTTTGAAATCATTAAGTTCATTGAAAAGTGAGACTGATGTTTTTAGTGAAGTTACTGACCGTTTCCATGAAGCCTGGCAGGCAAGAATATTTCCAGTCTCCATATAACAGTAAGCAAGTGTCAGGCGGAAATTAGGATTATTTTTAAACTTGTTGATAATTACTGCAAAAATATCTGCGGCAATATTATACTGACCTCGTGCAATACAGTAATTTCCAATAGCAATCAGAATTGAGATTCTTGTCTTGTCCTCATAACGCAGCATAATATAGGTAATAAACCGGTGTACTGCTGCGTTCGATTCAACAGAGATTCCATTCGGTGTGATTATATTTTTTAAAGATAAGGGGACTGATGATTTCTCAAGGCTTTTAAAATAATCCTTAAAATTACTGATCTCAGATTCAGGAAGTATTTCCTTCAGCGCATCGATCAGTCCGTTCGCAAGTTCTCCACTTACCCTTTCCATTTTGATAGACTTAAATATATCCTATCTAATGAATCCATATCTTGAAAAGTGTCCAATTTTAGCACCGGTCACCGACAAAGTGCCTTCTTCAATATCAACTTCAATTTCATCGTATTCGGCGAGCTGAACTGTTCCGGAATTATCAATATAAGCGAATTCAATTTCTGAAGGGCTGTTAACCGCGGAAAGGTCGATATTTTGGAATTCGAGATCGAGAGTCAGGTCTTTGTCGAACTCCATTGATGGGAAAAAGTCAACAACTGCATATTCAGTGCTGATTAAATAGGCTATTAGCTGCCATCCCGAAAAAGCATCTGAAGGTATATCCAATTTGGATTTTACTTTTGCAATACCGGATTCTGTGTAGTAAGTGCGGTTGAGCGTAATATTTCCACCAATTTCGCCCTTGATGAATTTTGCAGCAATAAATAATGCTTCAGTATTTAAATCGTTGCTTTGATCGAGAGTAGGAAGTTTTATGAACTCTTTTTTAAGAGTTTTAGTTGAACTACCTTCATTGATAGGATCGGTAATACCCGATTCTGAACAGCCGATGGCAACAAGCACTAAAAGAACGAGAAGAAATTTAACAGTTTTCATATAATACCCCTTGAATATATCTAATTCTTATAATCATAAATCATGCCATTATTAAGTCCCTAATATATATTAATATTACGAGGATTTAAAAAATTCCCGGTAAAAAATACCTGTAATAATTAGAAACGGCGTATTAAAAATAAAAAACATCAAGATTCAATTGTCTGCTCAAAATATTTAAGCTGCTCAATCATTGAGGAAATATCCTTTTTTAGCCGAAATTTTTTCACCGACCTTTCATTTCCAGTTTTGCCCGCCATAATTTTAAGCAACTCTTTTACATAGTTGTAGTATTCTTCAGCTTTTCTGTAAGCTCCCCGATGAAAATAATCATTTCCAATCGCGAATATTATTTTTAACGTCATTTCATTAATACTTAGATTTTCAACAATATGGAAAGCTTTCAAATATTCATCAAGGGACGAACCCTCTTTGAGAAGACTATTATTTTGCCTTAATTCTCCGGTGAGGAAGTGTTCCCCGGCCGCAAACATTTCATTATTCTTAAAGAGATTAGAATACTCATTGAGAAGCGATTGAGCAGCAGAAAAATCAGTTAATTTAATATTATAGCTGATCAGTAAAAGAAGTGCAAAAAAACAATCGAAATGATCCCCGGATTCTGAAAGTATTTTTACAGCAGAAACGAGTTCTTCCCGATCAATATCTTTTTCTTTTTCATATGCCAGCTCATGCCGCAGATAAATATATTTTGCTTTGACGCGGACATCTTTTTCAGGAGAATCATTAAAAAAATCCTCAACAATATTTTCAGATGCAGAAATCTCCCCAATTCTGAAATAATTAGCGGCCATAAAGTATTTGATAAGCGGAATTTCTCTGTATTCACTAAGATCAAGACAAATTCTTTCAGCTCTCCGCAATTCATCCAATGAATTTTCCCACATGCAATTATAATAGTGTGTTTCAGCAAGATTTATGAGACTCACGGCAAAACCATAAGAATCACCCATTGCGCTGAATATTTTTCCAGCGGTTGCTAATTTCTCATTCGCTTCTTCGAGTGACGCCAGATTTAGATAATAAATCCCAAGGTTCATCAGTATGTTGGCTTGCTGGTTGAGATCGCCTGTTCTCTCATTTGATTTCAACGCTTCATCCCAATAATTTTTTGATTTCTCAAATTCACCCCGAAGCGAAAAAATGTTTCCGAGATTAACCTCAATTGAAGATTTTCTTTCATAGTTTCCTTCGGAACTGAATATTTCGATTGACCTGCTAAAATCATATACAACACTCTCAAAAGGAGCGCCGGAATAATATTTGATAATTCCTGCGAGATTATATGCATTGCCCTTGTCCTCTAGTGCGGAATTATCGTCCTCTATAACTTCTCTGCAAAGATTATCGGCACTTACAAGGTCTTCTTTATCCAGAGCTATTTCTGCCCTGAATAATTTAGTAGCTCCAAGATGTCTGAAATTCTGATCAATACCACATAGTTCTTCAACAAGTGTTATACTTTTTTCGGGCAAACGGAGTCTTATATAAATCAGAATCAACTGTTTTTTTACAGTTATTAGTTCAGAACTGTCAGAATGGAATGTATTCAAACACCATTCTCCCATCTCCTTAGCTTTCTCAAGTTTATTTTGTGCTGAGTAAACTTTGAATAATTCAAAGCGAATAAAAGCTTCATTACTCTGATCCGGGACTTTTTTTAATATTTCTTCAAGAAATTCACTCTTATAAACAGATTCATTTATACGGCTTAATCTTTCGGTTTCTTCTTTATAATAACTGTAAGCTTTCTTTGGATTTACAGCAATCATATAAAGGTCACCAATTTCCTTATAACTCATAAACTGATGTTCTGCAGCTGCTGAAGCGATTTCTTCAATAAGTTCAAAATCCCGAGAAATTTGTTCCCGAAGCAAATCGGCAATTACCCCGGAGCTAAGCATTAACCGATTTTTCCCAGCGTCTTCAAATATAAGGTTAGCTTCAAATAGCTCCGTAAAAATTGTTTCCCGGTTTCCTTCATTTATCAGCCCGAATGAGATTAATTCAGTTGTTGAGAACTTTGACTTGAGAATGGAAATTGTTTTAAGCAGTCTGTTTGCCCCAAAACTCAGCATGGAAATTTTACTGTTAAAAAAATCGGCTTTTCTATTCCGGAACATTTCAATAAGATCAGCCGAATCGGCAAGAGTGAAACTGCTATCTGATATTGAGATATAACCATGCGTCAGCAATTCAAAAAACAGATAATTGAATTCATCGGGATACTGAGCGCCGGATTTTGAAATTAATACACCAAGCGATTCAGGATGTATAAATTCATTGAGATTTTCTTTCACGTATTGTGTGATTTCACTCTCATCGTATGGAAGTAAATTATAAACATGGGTTTCAGATTGTAAACCGGAAACGAAGGATTCCTTTTCAGTATCTATAATTATGCGAAGTCCGTTTATTGACGAGATTAGAATCAGATTGCGCAATGTTTCTGCTAAAAATCTTGGTGCTGAATCCAGATTACTTATTATAAGATTGTTATCAAGCCTGCGGAACAAATTGGTGAGAATCAGTCCGGCTTTTACAGCATCATTCACCTGTTTGTCAAAAAGTTCGGGTAATTCTTTAAAAAGTAATTTTGAAGAATTTGTCTTAACAGAGAAAACAAGCTGATGAGCAATTACTCTATATGCATTAATAATATCGGAATCAATACTGCAATCGAGAAAGAGCGTATCAGTTCTGTTCAGGTATATCTCGGGTAATAGTTTTCTTTTCTCAAATTCTGACTTTCCCCTGATAAGAATGACATTGTATTTTTGTTCTCCGTCAAGAAAATTATTGCAGACTTCGTAGAAGGATTTTCTGTTTTTGAATTTGCCGGAAATTCTCCAATGTTGTTTCATTTCAGCGGGGATTGTTCCCAGCAAAGTAATAATAACTTCAAGCACGCTTTGAGGGCGCTCAACTGGTTCTTTGGAAACCAGTTTTTGAATTAGTTTATAAAACTTTGGCGGCAGCTTTTGATTTTCCGGAATATAATCCGAATTCAGATGCCAGTTCAAAATATCAACTCTTTCCAGCTCCCTGAAAGGATAGTTGCCTGTGCTGATCTTATAGAGCAGAATGCCAAGTGAATACAGGTCAACTTTAAAATCATATAAAGTGCCGGTAATTATTTCAGGAGCAAGGTATTCAATACTTCCTCTGACTGAATAATCTAAAATGGTGGGATTAAATTCAGTCATCCCAAAATCGACGAATTTAATCTTTAACCCCGAAAGATCGACTTTTAAAAGTATGTTTTCTGCTTTGACATCGAAATAAATATAATTATTAAGATGCAGATAAAAGAGTATATCTGCTATCTGACAAGCAATATTTATTAGATTTTCTGAGGAAAGATATCCGCATGATTTGTTTAGATCATCGCCGGGGAAATATTCAAGCACAAGGAAATGATCACCGTTTTGAATATCTATTTCATTATCACTTTCATCTGAATACTCTACTATCTGCCGGGAATAACATTTAATAATTCCCGGGTGATCAAGATTTTGTAAAATCTCAAATTCCCGTTCAAACAGTTCTTTTTCCTGGTAATTTGCTGAAGAACTCAAAACTTTGATCGCCAGCGGTTGTTCCGGGAAGAACTTGTCTTCGATCCTGAAAACTTTGCTTCGTCCTTCGCCAATTTTATTTTTTACAAGGTATCTGAAATTTATCATAAGCGCTGACTTTTTGATTCCCTGACATTTTGAACGACCGAATAAATAGTAACCGTCGTCGTTATGATTGCAAGTGAAGGAAAAACAATCGGCCAGAAAGTGACGCCGAGGTATTCCTGTCCATTAGTTATCATTGAACCCCAGGATGGATTATTACCCGTTATCCCTAAACCAAGATAACTCAAAGCCGATTCTGTGAGTATAAAATTTCCAAACATTAAAACCAGATTTATTGAAACCGGTATTTTTATTATGGGGATAATTTCTTTTGAAAGAAGGTTCAAACCCCTGATTCCCAGCAATTTTGAAGTCAAAAAATAATCTTTTTTAACAATATTCAAGACTTCTCCCCGCACGGTTTTGTACATCGATACCCAACCGCTGCATCCAAGTATCAGAATTAAATTATAGATACCGGCATCGAATACAACATATATCATTATAATAAGGTAAATCATTGGAAATGCAAGTATTATCTCGGAGATACGATCAATGAATAAAGTGGTGTATTTTTGATAGTATCCGGCGAAAAATCCTAATAATATGCCTATTGCTGATGCAATCAGCGCTGAAAAAAAACTTACTGTAAGTGAACTCCTTGCCCCGAAAACCACTCTGGAAAAAGTATCTCTGCCATGTTCATCGGAGCCGAAAGGAAATATCCTTAGCCCATTTGAATAGCTGAGTTTTATCCCGTTTGCATTTATTAACGAGAGGGTGTCTGATATTTGCCCGGTCGAGAGAATTGCGAAATTTTCTTATACTTCAATTTTTTCTGCAAAATGAAGATTTTTATCGTATTCAAAGTTTAGTAAGAGGGAAGTTTCTATTTGAGGGTCGATAATTCTTAAATACTCTATACTGCTTAAGGGGGGAAGTAACTTAGTTGCTTTCAGATTATCTCTGAAATTCGGATGCAAAGACGTGAGCAGAGGAGCAAAAAAGTAAAAAGATAGAAGCAGTATAAAGGCAAAATTCCGCAGACCCAATCTTTCCGAACTGAGTTTAACCCTGACGAAAGGAATTTGCAAGATTATCAAAGCAATCATCGCAGCAGAAACTGACAGCTGATAATGGAGAAATGTATCCCTGAAATACACCGGATCAGTTTCATACTGAATTCCCGGATTGCAGATAAACATGCCGGTGAAGACTATTATTTTATAATTCAGCACCACTATCGCTGCTGAAATAATCAGAATGAAATAATATAAATTCCAATATTTTTTCATTTCATTTCAAGCCTGATATTAAGCCGGTTACGCACAATATCGGCGGTCATATTAGCAAAAAGTACAACAAAAGATGCAACAACGGTGCAGCCAACCACAAGAGGATAATCTCTGTTAAGAATGGCAACAACTGTTATCCTTCCCATTCCAGGCAAACCAAAGAGGAATTCAACAATCAGGCTTCCTGAAAGCAGCAATCCGAGTTCAATGCCTGCATTAGATATAAATGGCGAAAGAGAATTTGGAAGGATATTTTTTAGCAGGATTGATCTCTCATCTTTTCCTGCCGCTCTGAGAGCAAGTATAAATTGTTTATGGGAGACTTCATCCATCATTTCCCTGAGGAATTTGTAATAATAGGAAACTCCGGTTATTGTCAGAGTTGCAACAGGAAGAATAAGATATTTTACTTTTTCAAAGATGTATATTAAAAAGTCCTGATCATAACTTTCATATGATCCTGTTCCTGAGGTTGGCAGAATTCCGAGAAATAAACTGAATATGGAGATCAGCGAAATACCAATGATAAAAGTGGGTACTGAGTAGAGTGATAAAAAAAGATTTGAAAAAAATGTATCAAGCTTATTACTGCGGAGCGTGAATGATAATAAGGCAAATCCTATTGTAAAAATTATCTGGAAGAAAAAAATTGTCAGCGCAAAAAACAAAGTAAAGGGAAAATATTGTTTAATTATTTTTGTTACAGGCTGATGATAATCATGCGAATAGCCAAAATCCAATCTTATGAAATTTGTAACTGATGATATATACTCAATAAAGAACGAATTTCCACGTTGTTGATTTTCTTCAATTAAGACCTTATTCTCGGCCCGGCTCTGAATAGCTTTGCTGCTTATACCAGGAACGAAGCGGGTCATTAAGAAAACGATAGTAAGAATAATTATTACGCTGAGTAACGCAGAAAATACCCTTCGAAATAAAAACAGGATAAAAGATTTATTCATCTTGGCTTCCTGATATTCTCCAGTTCCAGCAATCATGTATGGCACTCAAAGGATCAAATGAAGCATTTTCGAGTCTGGAGTTATGTACAATAATATTATCGATCCAATAAAGAAATGAAACAGGCTGATCCCGATAAATTATTCTCTGCAAATCAATAATATTCTTCTGGTTTTTTAAATAATCAGAAGAATTCTCCAATTCATTAATGATTTTATCCGCGGCAGGGTTTCTATAACAAATTAGGTTAAATGTTGCAATATCGAGATCTGAATACCAGTAGGTACGCATCTCGAGAGGTATTGGCACGTATGCGCCAGCAATAAATGCATCAAAATCACCTGTCAGCAGTTTCTCGATGAAGAGTCCCATTTCAAGTTTTTTGATTTTTGTCTTTATCCCGATCGATCGCAGATTATTTCTTAAGACTTCTGACAAATAGTCTTTTCTTGGATTCCCGGAACTAATAATAAGTTCGAATGAAAAATCAACACCATCTTTATCCAAAAGACCATCACCATTGGTATCTTTCCATCCTGCAGAACTCAATACTTCAGCGGCTTTCTTTAAATCGAATCCAAGAGGTACAGGATTTCTATCAGGATTGTCAATAAAAATATCCGAAATTGGACCTTTGCAAATTTTCCCGAAACCATTTAAATATTCCGAGATAAATTCCTCTTTGTTAACTGTCATGGCGAGTGCGGTTCTGACCTCCGGAGTCCCAAACAATTGGTGGGGGTTCACGGACTTATTTTTCCGGCTATTCCTTAGAATGTTATTCCAGCCGATATAATCATATTCACGGTCTCCAACTGTTGCGATTTTCAGATGATCATACGCTTTCAGATCTCTGGTGTCTTCCGGCTTCACCTCCTCGACCAGATCAAGTTCCCCGGTTTTTAATTGTGTTATTCTTGAGACATAATCAGGCACTATCTTAAAAACAAGTTCACCTACTGTTTCATCTGAGTTCAGGAATGATGTTTTGGTTTTTTCAAGAATGATATGCTGATTTCTTTCCCATCGTTTTAATTTATATGGTCCGCTTGTCACCGGTTGAAAATTAAAATCAGTTTTTTCAAAGTCCTTTGGATTAACATTAATGAATCGATGAGCGGGGATTATAGGAAAATCAAATTCAAAATATGCCGGATTTGAATCTTTGTGAAAATTCAGACGAAATTTATAATCCGAGAGAATTGTTATTGATTTTGAAGTATCTATCGTTCCGTCATCTAACAGGTAATATTTGTTCAAAACGCCAACAAATCTGCTGTTAACTTCAGGATTTGAGTAAGCCCAGAGAGAAAAGGAAATATCATTCGCAGTCAGTTTTGAACCATCACTCCATTGAACATCCTCCCTAAGAGCAATTTCAATAGAAGTACTGTCCTGATTCCATCTCATTTCTTCTGCCAGCATGGGTGCAACTGAAATTTTGTGATTTTCATTATCCCACTTATATCTTACTAATGACAGGAACATAAGTTCAGAGAGATAACCCTGAGCAACCGTAAAGGAATAAAGTGGGCTTAGCGATTCTACATCCGATGAAATTCCAATAATAATTCTCTCTTCATCATGTCGTGAATTTCTTACGCAGGAAAATGCTGTCATGAGAAATAACAGCATAAGTATGATTTTTGTTATTTTCATAATGCTATTGTTTTGTTATTATAAAATAAACTGTTTTGGTTCATTACTATATGTGCGAAATCAAACTGTCTGTCAATTTCCCAAAAATACAAATTGTTTCCAATTCGGAGACAATTCTTAAAGGAATAAACTTTAAACTCACGGGTGGAAATCTATACGGGATTATTGGAGATAACGGGACAGGGAAGACAACTTTGTTAAAATGTATCACCGGGCTGCAGGATGAGAAAATAATATCGGCTGAAGGTGAAGTTCTTTTAAATGGGCAAAACATTCTAAAGTTGAATAATGGTGAGATGAGAATCCTAAGGCAAAAACAAATCCGATATATTTTCCAGAATCCGTCAGATAGTTTCGATCCTTTCAGGAAGATAAGATTCTATTTTCCTCCTGATATTCCCCAAGAAAGAATCTCGGAATATTCTGAAATTTTGGGGCTTCCTTCGACGAATGAATTTCTTTCTGCATTCCCGCATGAATTAAGTGTTGGTCAGCTACAGCGAATTGCGCTCCTTTTTGCACTTGTTTCCAGACCGCAGATTCTTTTTCTGGATGAACCCACTTCAGCTCTTGACCTCATATCCGCTGAATCGGTCTCCAATTTACTTTGCAAAATGGCTGATGAAGGAGGGATTATTTTTCTGGTATCACACGATCTCGGATTTTTAAAAGATATCTGTACGCAAATTGCTTATGTGAACGAAAAAACCCTGTCTCCTTTCATAACCAAAACTGAATTTTTCGATTATGCCAACATTAACAGCGATTATCTCCGCTCACTAATAGACAGTTATAGATTTTTTTATGGAAAATGATATTATCAGGTTAAGATCTGTTGGATACAGTTCATATGAGGGTAAAACCGCTTTTATAAAAAAAAGATCGGATCTGCTCAGAGATATCAGTTTCAGTGTTATGAGATCGGAGACACTTGGGATAACAGGCAGATCAGGGAGTGGGAAAACCACCCTTGCAAAACTACTTGTCGGTTTACTTGTTCCCTCAGCTGGAAAAATTGATTATTTGGGGATGGATTTTGAACAGAAATATTCTCCGATTCAGTTATTATTCCAGAACAGTGAAGAGCTGCTCAATCCGGAGAGGAATGTTTACGATTTATTGACAGATTCATTCATTTTTAAATCAAAAACCTTTGATTATAGTAAAGAAATAGATATTTTATTAAATACATTTGAAATTGATCGAGGATCTCTGAGCAAGCAGACATCTGAACTTAGCGGAGGATTAAGGCAGCGAATAGCTATGGCTAGGCTTTTTGCAATTAAGCCTGAAATCATGATTCTGGATGAACCGTTTTCTGCACAGGACACCGCGTCCAAGCTAAATCTGTTTAATCTGATTGTAAGGTTACGCAGTAAATATAAGATCACATTCATTGTTATCTCACATCAAACAGAATATCTTGAAAAACTTTGTGACAGAGTACTAATTTTAAAAGATAATACCGTTTTAACTTAATAGAATTAAACAACTTATTGTGATCGTTATCAATAAGTTAGATTTAGTTATTTTTATTGCGCTGAGACACATTATTTAACGTTTGGAAATCAGATATTTGTAAAAGTTAAATTAGTTGTTAATCAAATAAAATACGGGAGGAATTATGCAAAGGAAAATCTTTGTACTATTTATTTTATTAATGTCCGGGACGTATCTGTTTGGACAGGGTACAGCTATATCAGTACCCGTGGACGTCAGCGATGGTGTGGGCGGACAATATGTTCTGACATTTGGATTGCATCCGGATGCAACAGACGGACTTGATCCTGCTCTTGGAGAGGAAGAACTTCCACCGGCACCACCGGCGGGAATTTTCGATACAAGATTTCAATTACCAAATTCAAACATCGCCACGCTGAAAGATTTACGTCAGGGCAATAATCAGACGACAGGCTCTTTCATACATAATGTAAAATGGCAGCTTGGCACAGGATCATCGGGTTACACATTAAGCTGGAATCTTCCGTCAGGAGTTGAAATAAACTTAAAAGACCCGTTCGGCGGAGTAATATTTAATGTTACGTTCGGAGAAGGACCAGGAACTTATACAGTAACAAACACTGCATTCACATCACTCACTCTTACTGCAACTTACAGCGGAACTGTTATTAATCCGATAGCCGCCCCGACAAATCTTATGGCTGAAGCATTAGTGCTTGGTGAGATAGCACTTTCGTGGAATGATAATGCAGATAATGAAACAAATTATGTTGTAGAAAGAAAAAATACTGGCGGATTTGAACTTTATGCAACTCTTGCTGCAAATTCAACGACATTTACAGATATGGACGTTGTTGAAGGCACGACATATACCTACAGAGTTAAAGGTGTTAATTCGGAAACAGAATCAGATTACAGTAATGAGGCAAGTGCAACAGCATTGACCGGCGGAACCGGCACCGGAATCTCTGTTCCTCTCCAGATAAATGACGGAGTGGGCGGAACCCAGATATTAACATTCGGGCTTCATCCGGATGCAACAGACGGACTTGATCCAGCCCTTGGAGAGGAAGAACTTCCACCGGCACCGCCGGCAGGAATTTTCGATACAAGATTTCAATTACCAAATTCAACGATTGGTTCTCTGAAAGATTTACGTCAGGGTAATAATCAAACAACCGGCTCTTTCATACATAATGTAAAATGGCAGCTTGGAACAGGATCATCGGGTTACACATTAAGCTGGAATCTTCCATCAGGAGTTGAAATAAACTTAAAAGACCCGTTCGGCGGAGTAATATTTAATGTTACGTTCGGAGAAGGACCGGGAACTTATACAGTAACAAACACTGCATTCACATCACTCACTCTTACTGCAACTTATTCTACCGAAGCTCCAGGAATCAATGCTCCTTCTGATTTGAGTGCAGAAAATCTTGGTATAGGTTCAGTTGCACTAACCTGGGCAGATAATTCTTCGAATGAAACCGGATTTACAGTGGAACGCGAAGAGGGCACTGAAAAGACATTCACAGTAATTGCTACTTTAGGTGAGAATGAAACATCCTATACGGATAACTCAGTTGCACAATTTACAACTTATAATTACCGGGTCAAAGCTTTTAATACCGAACTTGAGTCGGATTACAGTAATGTCGCTACGGTGACAACACTTGGAAATACAGCTCCTTATTTTACTCAATACATCTCGGAAACCACGATTCCTGTTGGTATGTATTTCCCGTATCCGTATGATGCAGAAGATCCTGAAAATGATGATCTGATATTCTCATCCGCTGATCTGCCGGATGGCGCGACATTAAGCCCTGCCGGATTTTTTGAGTGGACTCCCCAAAACACAGGCGATTTCACCTTTACAGTCAAAGTATCAGATGGTGACCTCTTTGATGAAGTTACATCAACAATTCATGTTGTTACACCTGTTCTGGTAAAAGCAGGAACGGTTCAGGCAGCTCCCGGGCATACAGTTTATGTTCCTGTTACTGCAATGAATTTTAACAATGTTGGTGCAATCACTTTTAAGATTGCATACGATCCCGCAGTTCTTACATATCAGGCATTGACGAATTACAATCCTCAAATCACCGGCGCTCTTGCAAATGCTTCTAATGGATTTGTAAACTTTTCATGGGTTGACAATACTTTTACCGGAATAAATGTTCCGGACGGAAAGTTGTTTGATATCAAATTCACATATATTGGCGGAGAATCAGGGATAGACTTCAATATTGCAGGATGCGAAGTCAGCGATCCTGAAGGTAATCTGATAACAGTATTTTACGAAAACGGAAATGTAAGTGTAGCACCGGTTACTGTTACCACTCCAAATGGCGGTGAGAACATATTTGCTTCTTCCGATTTCCTAATCGAATGGCTCACATTTAACATTGCCCAGGTTGATCTTGCTTACTCGACTGACGGCGGAAATAATTTCGAGACCATTGCAACCGGGCTGAATGCTTCAACAGGTTCTTATCAGTGGGCAGTGCCGAATACACCCACCACGTCAGCTTTGATAAAAATATCGGATGCTTCCAATCCTATGACTTACGACGTAAGTGATGCTTATTTTTCAATCTTACCCTCGACATATTCAGTGAGCGGACTTGTTCAGTATGATAACACTGCAAATACGACTCTTTCTAATGTATCTGTCAGTCTGATGCTCGGCGGTCAAAGCATTGGGACTGATCTTACCGGTTCAGATGGAGCATATCAGATTGATCAGGTTGAGAACGGAACCTATACTATCAGCTCGACAACGACAAAAGCATGGGGTGGTGTCAATTCGACTGACGCATTGCTTGTACGCAGGCACACAGTAGGTTTGACTCTTCTCGAAGGGTTGAGACTTGTTGTAGCAGATGTTAATGGAAGTAACTCTGTTAATTCTACCGATGCGCTGCTTATCAGAAGAAGGACTGTCGGTCTCGATCCAGGCTTCGCCGCCGGTGACTGGAAATTTACAAAACCCGATGTTACAGTTGCAGGACAAAATGCCACACAAAACTTACTCGGATTGACCGTAGGTGATGTCAACGCATCATATTCAAATATTCCGATAGCAAAATCAACCGAGTTTCTGGCTTTAAGCGCCGGAACAAAACAGTACGTAAAACCGGGCGAAACCTTTGAATTGCCAGTATCAGTTAACTATAATGCCGACATAGCTGCAATAACTGCCGGAATTAAATATGATTCTGATAATCTCAGTTTCAAATCTATCAGATTTGCCGGCAGCGGTTTAGTTTTCAATGAAAATGACGGTTTGATCAGCATAGCATGGGACGATTTGCAGCCTCTTCAGGTAAAAGCGGGAGAGACTTTATTCTCGCTCGTATTTAAGGTAACAGAAAATGCTGATGCTGGTACAACTTTCGATTTCCAGACTTCGGCCGAAAATGAATTTGCAGATGTCCTTGCCAAATCTATCGATCTGCAATTATCGACCAATTCCGTTGAGATATTCAGACCTACCGATTTCTCACTTAAACAGAATTATCCAAACCCGTTCAATCCTTCTACAACGATAACTTACGATCTGCCGAATAACAGCTCAGTAACTCTCGAAGTTTACAGCATTGTCGGTGAGAAAGTTGCAACAATCGTTAATCAAAGCCAGAAAGCGGGTTCATACGAAGTCACTTTTGATGCAGGAAATCTTGCATCAGGTATATATGTTTACAGACTAAACGCAGTTTCACCGGGTTCATCATTTACAAGAGCCCTTAAAATGATGCTGATGAAATAATTTCAATTAATATATGCGGGAGGTATAACCTCCCGCATAACTAAAAGAATATTGAAAAATGAAATTCTCATACTGATGTTGGCGCTTGCATTTGCAAATTTTCCCGGCTCCTACGGGCAGGAATTTATGCGGATAAATGACGCCGAAGCGGCACAGGGTGAAAACCTGACAGTAGTACTTTACTCATCTTTGAATGCTGCCGGAGCGATTACTCTAAAAATTGATTTTGATACTCTTTCGCTGCGTTTTATATCCTCACAGATTCTAAATGCGGATTTTTCATCGACGCTTATCAATAGTATTTCAGGCAGTATTTATTTGTCGTGGGAGAATATTGCGGGAGTGACAATATCAGATGAAGCAATAATTAGTTTCACCTTTGAATTTACAGGAATCAGTTCACTGATCTCATTTGATCAGGATTTTTCGGAAATCACCGACACAGCGGGTAACCCTAAAAGTATAACTTACTTAGACGGACTAATCAGTCCCGCTATCAGTTCCGTGGAAAATTCACAGGACAATTTTCGGGTTTTCCGATCTTCCGTTTACCCGAATCCCTTCAACTCCTCAAGCGCACTTTCTATTGAATCGGATTCTGAAACGAAAATGGAAGTTAAAATATTTGATCTGACCGGACAGTTAATGAATAATTCGCCCGGCAGATTTGAAGCAATAAAAGGGAGATTTAGCAAAAATCTTGATTTCTCGGCCTATCCGAGCGGTCAATACTTTATCATGGTCCGTGCAATACCCTTTGAACAGGAGAGCGGATCATTATCGATCCATAAAGTATTATTACTGAAATAGCATTGTGTTTACTGCAAATAATATGGATATGAGTATGAAAAGTTTAATAAAAGTTTTAATGATTTTACTGTTGACCGGATTTTCCGCAGTAACTGCGCAGATTACAGTTACTGCCGGAAATGCCGCAGACGCATCACCGGGTGACAGTGTAATAATCCCGATTGATTTGGGAAGTTTCAACGGGGTTGCAAGTTTCACTTTGAAACTGAATTTTGACGCGACAGAGGTTGAAGGCGGCAGAGCATTAAATATTAATCCTGCAGTCGCTCAGGATCTGGTCGTTACCATCAACCAGGGTCAGATTATTATGGACTGGTTAGGTCTTGAAGCAATAGACCTTGGTGATGCACAACTCCTTGATCTTAAACTAAAATACACCGGAACAGCCGGCGACGGAAGGACTGAACTTGCCTTTGATGCTTCGAGCATTGTAAGTGATGAACTTGGCGATCCGCTGCAGACAGATTATACCGATGGTTATATCGATCCTTATCCAATCCTTCTGACTTCGCCAAACGGGGGAGAAGTATGGCAGGCAGGTTCCACAAAAGATATAACTTTTGAGGTTTATCAGATATCAAACATTGATATCGGACATAGTACTGATAATGGTGCGACATGGATTCCTGTGGTACAAAATCTTTCTACAGCCTCCGGGAGTTATTCATGGCTGGTGCCTGAGACTGTATCTCAGCAGAACCTGATTGGAGTTATAAATTCTGCTAATAGTCAGTATCTTGATCTAAGTGATGCTGTTTTTACAATAACTGAATCGCCTACTATTAATCTTACTGCACCGAACGGCGGTGAAGAGTGGCTGATCGGGTCTCAGCAGAATATCACCTGGTCGAGTTCGCTTATTGATAATGTCCTCATCGAGTATTCTACTAATAATGGACAGAACTGGTCAACAATTGCGCAGGACGTAAGCGCTTCATCAGGCACATATCAGTGGACAGTTACTTCACCTGCGACTGATCAGGCTCTCGTCAGGGTAAGCGATCAGTCGAATGCAAATACCAGCGATGTGAGTGAATCTGTTTTCAGTATCATAGCGCCCTCTGTCATGGTTCTGAACCCAAATGGCGGAGAAGTTCTTGTCGTTGGTTCTGCTTATGAAATCACATGGAATTCCGTTGGAGTAAGCACAGTTGATATTGATTATTCAACGGACGGAGGGCAGTCTTTTACGGCGATAGCAGCGGGACTGAATGCGGGTTCCGGATCATACACCTGGATGGTTCCGGATGCCTTATCTGAAAATGCTTTTATTAAAATTACCGATGCAGCGGATCAGCAGTTATCCGATACGAGCGATGAGGCTTTTGTTATTGACTATATACATCTCAGCCTTACCGGTGGGGACAGTATTCTGCCCGATGCCGATATTACTTCCTCACTCAATGTGGAAAATTTGCTCGGTGTTGGTGCAATCACGATAAAAATCAATTTTGATCCTCAGGTTTATAATTATATTTCTTATACAAACCTGAACCAGTCTTTGCCCGGTGCAACAATAAACGCAGTAAACGGAGTACTTACTGTATCCTGGGATGCGCTCAGCGGCACTTCGATTGCAGCCGGCAAAATTGCCGATTTTAATTTCAAATATCTCGGTACTCCAGCTACTGGAGAAGCCGCATTAGCTTTTGATCAGCAGCTTACTGATATCACAGACATATCTGGAAATCCACTTACAGCTGATTTTGCTGATGCCGCTTTCACTCCATTCCCACTCCTGGTGACAGCACCGGATGGCGGGGAAATATGGCAGGTCGGAACTTCTCAGACAATTACATGGGAAGCCTATAATCTTACATCATTTAAGATTGAATACTCAACAAATTCAGGAAGTAACTGGACAACGATAGAAGATGCATTTCAGACCACAAATTTCGGTTATTCATGGACAATACCTAATACGCTTACTGATCAGGCATTAATTAAAATCTCATCCTCATCAGATACTCAGATTTACGATGAAAGCGACGCCGATTTTACAATAGCAGCGGCTTCAGCAATAAGTCTGATTTCACCGAACGGAGGAGAAGTCTGGGCTGTTGGGTCAGTTCACCCTGTCACCTGGAACAGTGTGAGTGTGGAAAATGTTGATCTGGATTACTCGACTGATAATGGAATGAACTGGATCAGCGTTGCCCAATCATTGCCGGCAGGAACGGGCACATATCAGTGGACGGTTCCGAACACACCAACGGCATCCGCTTTAGTCAGTATCACCGATTCTTCAAACCCGGACGTAAAGGATATTAGCGCAGCTAATTTTTCCATTGCCGAACCCTACGTTAATTTTGATCCGGTCGTCAACTTCTCAACTCTGGTCCCGGGTTCCACAAAAGAAATAAAGTGGACTTCCTTCGGGATAAGCTCCTTCGATCTGGAACTATTTACTCAGGAAAACGGGTGGAGTTATCTCGTCCAGGCTTCCACAGATTCGAGTTATGTTTTTGTCGTTGAAGAGAGTATGATCACAGATAATGCTCTGTTAAGGATCAGCAATTCTCCAGCTCATGATATTTCCGAAGAGTACGGACCTTTTACAATTGAACCCATCGGGTTGACTCTCTCTTCGCTTGAAGACGTTAAACCGGGCGATACGATAAACGTGCCGCTTCTCGCTGATAACCTGATAGGTGCCGGAGCGCTTACTCTAAATATTAATTATGATGCTGAGCTTTTCGAATTTTCAGGGTATGAAAATCTGAATGAGAATTTCAGCGGAGTGTTGATAAATGGTCAGGGTGGTACAGTTACAATAGCCTGGGACGACCTTGCAGGTGCCACAATGCCTCCCGGCACTTTTGTTGAACTGAAATTTATATTTACCGGAACACCTGCCGACGGTTCCCGGTTGATAACTTTTAATACGCAAAATTCGGAAATCACTGATATACTTGGCAACCCTCTGCTTGTTACTTTTGAAAATTCGACGATAAATCCTTACCCGTTACTTTTGCTTGCTCCCAATGGCGGGGAAGTTTTACAGTCGGGTTCTGTCTATACCTTAAGCTGGGAAAATTTTGGTGTATTCCCTGTAGAATTTGATTATTCGACAAACGGGGGCGCCGACTGGATCAATATCATTTTCCCAACTGATAAAGCCAATTCGAGAGAATGGCTTGTACCGCAGGTTCTAACGCAAAATGCCAGAATAAGAGTAAGGAATTCCGATAACAGCAATTACTTTGATATCTCGGATAATTCATTTACGATTACAGCATCAGGTGCCATATCTCTTACGACTCCAAATGGGGGTGAGGAATGGTTATCCGGTTCGATGCAGGACATTTTATGGCAAAGCGGCGGAGTAACAAATATCAAGATTGAGTACTCGACAAATTCCGGGCAAAGCTGGCAGACAGTCATCGAAAGTACTCCGGCTGCGGGCGGATCATATTCATGGTCATTACCACAGATTGTAACAAGTGCAGCAAGAGTCCGGCTGACTGATGTCGATAATCTCTCAACAACCGATGAAAGTGAATCAGATTTTACAATAACATTACCATATGTTCTTGTTCTGGCTCCGACATCGGCAGATACTTTATATCCTGATGACATTTTCCAGATTAAATGGAAACAGCTCGGGGTTGCAAATATTAATATTGATTATTCGACAGATCTCGGTAACAGCTGGATTTCAGTCGCTGCTTCTGTTCCGGCTTCTTCTGCATCCTACAACTGGACTGTGCCCAATACTCCTACTGTTCAGGGCAAGGTGCGTGTCTCAGAGACAGGGAATAGTGCTTTAAATTATCATGTGAGCGAAACTTTTGTAATTAATGAACAACTCATTCATACTGTGATTGCTGGTAATGTCAGCGGAGTTCCCGGAACTCAGGTAATAGTTCCTATTTCTGTAGAGAATTTTAATGAGGTAGGTGCGGTAACTCTGGTAATTAATTACGATACCTCAAAACTACTGTTTGTTGAAGCTCAGAACATCAATCCACTCCTGGACGGTGCACTCATTAACGATGTCAATGGTGTTCTCACACTTGCATGGGATGCCGTTGAATCAGTATCGCTTGGGAATTCTCTCATGTTTGACGGAGTGTTCGATTATTATGGCGGGACCGCTGCAATTAATCTGAATGAGACTGCTACTGAGATTGCAAATGAGATCGGAGAAGTTTATGAGCTTAATCTGATTGATGGGGAAGTCAGTTCATCAGTCAGTCAGTATGTAAATATAATTTATCCAGATGGCGGGGAAACACTTTTTGCAGGTTCTCTCGTGAATATTCAATGGATATCCGGACAGGTTACAACCCTCAACATTGAACTGAGTACTGATAATGGAGATTCATGGTCACCAATTGCCAATTCAGTAACTGCCTCAAATAACTCATATGAGTGGACTGTGCCATTGATCTCCGGCAGCGAAAACCTGATCAGGCTTACCGATTCACAAAATCCCTCAATCACTTCGGTTAGTGAATCTGTTTTCACAATTACTATCCAGCCGGAAATTATGGTCACACGTCCGAACGGCGGGGAATTGTTTGTTGGAAATACGATGGAACAGATTACATGGAGCAGCATTGTAGTTGATTCTTTCGATATTCAGTTAAGCACAAATAACGGCAGCGAATGGGTGAATATAGCACAGGGAGTGCCAGCAATAGATCAATCTTATAACTGGACGGTCACGGCTATGAATACAGATCAGGCGCTGGTCAGGATTGTTTCTGCAGATGATCCGCAGATAAATGACACCAGTGATGCTGTATTTTCCATTGTTGCGACTTTGGAATTAACTGTAACAGCTGCTGAAGTCGTTGCGAATCCCGGCGAAAACGTTACTGTTCCTATAACAGTTGATAATTTCAACAATATTGGTGCATTCACAATCGTTATTAATTATAATGAAGACGTTTTGGATTGGGTATCAGCAGAAAACTGGAACCCGCTTTTTGATGGTGCTCTTGCCAACGGCGGGGATGGTAAAGTAACTTTAGCCTGGGACGATGTCAATGGCGCTTCCCTCTTAGCAGGACTTCTCGTCGATCTTCATTTCGACTATGCTGGCGGAACAACGGTTCTGGATTTCAATGAGGATATGTCAGAAATCGTAGATGTTAATGTAAGCGTACTCGAGCCGATGTATGTAAATGGTTCAGTTTCCACAGAACTTGAAGAATATCTTGTTGTTCTTAGACCGAACGGCGGAGAAATTTTCGGCGGAAACACTAATGAAGAGATCAAATGGCTGAGCAACGGGATTCAATCAATTAAAATTGAGTATTCATCCGATGCCGGCGATTCATGGAACTCTATTGTAACTGGAGTCTCTCCTTTAAGCGGAACTTACTTATGGACAGTGCCTTCAATTCAGACATCGGAAGCTCTCATTAAACTTACAGCGGAGGAATCGCCAACGATTTCCGATGTGAGTGATGCCCCGTTCCAGATCACACCCGGAGCATCAGTAGCTGTCACTGCACCTAATGGCGGTGAAATCTGGAATGCAAATACAATGCAGTCAGTTGAATGGAGTGCAGAAGGCATTTCTGTGTTTGACATTGACTACTCTACCGATGGCGGCGGCACATGGATTGAAGTTGTCGGGGATTATGATCCTGCAAAATCTAATTCAAGAAATGTGAATTCCGGGGTCTCTAAATCGAAGAAAACTAAAGGCGGAAACGGAATTCAATCATCCACGATGCTCTATTCATATTCATGGCTGGTTCCTGATACTCAGACCCCGGATGCATTTATAAAGGTCAGTTCAAGCACTAATCCGTCAATATCAGATCAGAGCGATGCAGCATTCACAATTGGCGAAGTTTTACCACCTTTATTTAGTCTTGAAGATAAAACGGCGGAATTTGGCGATAGTATTGTTTTCCCTCTGAATGTTTCGAATATGTTTAATGTAGGCGCAATAACACTTACAATTAATTTTGACCCCACAGTTCTTAAATGGGGAAGGGCGTTAAACTGGGATCCGGCTTTTGATGGCGCTCTTGCAAATGCCGTAAATGGAAAACTTGTTATAGCCTGGGACGATATTAATGGAGCCAGTTTAGGAATGGGGGTTCTCACAGAACTCAAATTCCAGTATGTATCAGGTTATTCAGCACTGACATTTGATCCGGACCAATCAGAAATAGCTGATATCCTGGGACAGCCGCTTTCAGTTTATTATGATAACGGTTCCGTAAACAGTTTACCTCCGGGATCAACTTATCTTATATCTCCGTCAGATGGCGCAACAGGGGTATCTGTTAATCCCGAACTTGTTTGGGGAAAAGCTCTTCGCGCAATTGATTATCGCCTTATGGTAGCAACCGATAATCAATTCCAAAATATATTTACTGATGTTCTGGTTCAGGACACTCTTTATACGGTCGCCGGTTTATCAGGAAATCAAACTTACTACTGGAGAGTAAAAGTAATCAACACAGGGGGTGAGTCTGAATGGACTGATCCTCGTAATTTCACAACTCTTGAGACAATAGGCTTCGCCAATTTGCAGTCTCCCGGGAATGCTTCTATTTATACGGGGAATTCTATTGATGTAAAAGCCCGCGTTTTTGCCAATGGAATAACAACCGGGCAGGGACAGGGTGCCGGGATTGAAGTCTGGGTTGGTTACAATAGTTCGAACACAAACCCCTCGGGATGGAATAACTGGATTATTGCGGCTTATGATGCTGACTTTTCAGATCAGGATGAATATACTGCTTCACTTGGTTCAGATATTCCGAACGGCACATGGTTTTATGCCAGCAGATTCAGATTGAATAACAGTGAATATGTTTATGGTGGATACAGCACCGATGGCGGTGGATTCTGGAATGGCAACAGCAATGTTTCCGGAATATTAAACATAAGCTATGAACCTATCGCTGCCCCATCAGATCTTTTTGCAGTTGCTACTCAACCCGGTGATGTAGAATTACAATGGATTGACAATTCTTCAAATGAATCCGGTTTTATTATTGAAAGAAAGGACGGAGATTCTTTGTTTGTTGCTCCTTATATCATTATTGATTCGGTTGCTGCAAATACAATACATTATACCGATACTACAGTTGCTCCGTCGTCTTTTTACACTTATCGTCTGCAGGCTTACAATGCTGATACTGTCTCAGCATACAGTAATCAGGCAATCGTCGAAATACCAATCCCGGTTGAACTTGTGTCATTTAACGGTTCCGTTGAGGGCTTTAATATTAACATTGCATGGTCAACTGCAACGGAGACCAACAACAAAGGCTTCGATCTCGAAAGGAAGACAAACGGTAATTGGGAAAAACTCATATTTATCGAAGGAATGGGTTCAACCACCCGGCAGAGCGAATACTCATACCGTGATAATTTCTCCGACTTTTCTTATAAGGGTATTGTTTCCTACCGTCTCAGACAGATCAATTATGACGGGACTTATGAGTACCTGAATATCATTGAAGTAGATGTTGATTTTACTCCTAAGGAATTCAGCCTTGCACAGAATTATCCCAATCCTTTTAATCCCGCTACAACGGTTAAATTCTCATTACCCGAACAGTCAAGGGTCCGCCTGACAATTTATAATGCTCTTGGTCAAATTGTCGGGACACTTGTGAATGAAGTGATGGAGCAGGGTTATTATAGTATTATCTGGAATGCCAATGAAGCTGCATCGGGTATGTATATATACTCATTCAGCGCCGAAGGTTTATCGACAGGCAAAAAATACTCGAGTGTTAAAAAGATGATACTTCTAAGGTAATAACATTTATTTATCGCTGATTTATAGCGCCGTCCGGAAACGGGCGGCGTTTTTTTTTATTCAGATTCCTCATAATTCCTCAGAGATTCTTTGGCGAGTGAAATTACTTTTGCCTTTAGCTCCTCCGGTTCGATGACGACAAGACCATAACCTCTTGAAACAATCCAGGCAGCAATCTCACTCAGCGAATTCACTGTGACTTTTAGAATTGTCCTGCCATCAGGCTGGATCGAAATTTCCTGGGTCTCATTAATAATAATTGAACCAACCCTATTCTTCCATGGCAGTCCAAGCTCAAGCTTAACTTCGATTCTGTCATCGCCGATCCAGCTCCTGAAACTGTTACCAAAAAAATCACCTGTTGTGTTGAATTCGCATATAAAATGATCGTCAAGAATATGGACGTCCAAAATGCAATTCAGAAGAAATTGTTTGCGTTTATTTTCATGGACAGCAAGAAGCCGCCATTTGCCATCACTTTCAAAAATTAAAAGCGGACCAACTTTTCTTTCTGATTGTTTACCGCTATCATTTTTTATATACCTGATACGGATAAATTGCCCTTTTTCTATTGCCCGTTGAATAAAAGTAAGAAATACTATAGCTTTCTCATTAAGTTTATCACTCAATACTGAGATCGCCTTGCTGAATGATCTGTTAAATGCAGTAATATGAGCATAATCCATTAATAATTCATCGAGTGATTTTTTATCGGGCAACTGAGCGATTTTTACACCTCCACGCTTTGTGGAATGGATATCAATACCCATACCTCTCATTTCCTGAAGATCTCTTTTAATAGTCAGTTCTTCGCAGTTGAATATAACAGATAGTTCAGGAATGTTTACCTCCGCTGAACTACTTATAATAATCCCGATTATTTCACATTGTCTTTTAATTTTATTTGAATAACTTCGCATAATTTCTCCGGGAAATTACTGCTAATATATAAAAATTATGCGTGTCTCATTTTTTATTGACTCAATATTTTCTGAAAAATTTGCGAAAAAATTCTCATGAAGAAATTATTAATTTTAGCGGGAATTCTGTATGTTTTAAAATGATATACTTTCTATTTCATTGATTCTTCGGAAGCGACAAATACTTTCCTTTCAGTGAATTTTTCCGGCAGTTAAATTTTTCTTTAATAAAGAATTAATTTAGAAATAATTACTTGATGCTGATTGGCGAACTTTTATATAATCTATTCCTGATAACTCTATTAATCGTTATCTCCGGTTTTATAGATACGAGAATAAACAGGGAAAAAATTCCTGGGAAAATACTCCAGGGAGTACTTTTTGGGCTGACAGTAGTTATTGGAATGATATTTCCTTTTGTGATTGAAAAAGGACTTATATTCGATGGAAGATCAATTGTAATTAGTCTTGGAACATTGTTCTTTGGACCTGTTACCGGCTTCATCGCGACATTGATGGCTGCTGCATACAGGATCTATATAGGAGGACATGGAATCGTAATGGGATTATTAGTGATCCTGGCTTCTTTTTTTCTCGGATGGACTTTCCATTACTTCATAAAAATAAAAAAAAGATTCGAAATCACGATAATCCGGCTTTACATCTTCGGGCTGTTGGTCCACATAGTTATGTTCCTGCTTATTTTGACGCTCCCTACACCGTTAGTAGCCCTCACTTTCAAAACTCTTTCTCTTATGATTCTGGGTGTTTATCCAATCATTAGCTTAGTTGCTGGAAAAATTCTTTTAGACCAGGAATTTTTGCAGTCAAGTATTGAAAATCTGAAAAAAAGTGAAAACTTGTTCAGGACAACTTTGTATAGTCTTGCTGATGCGGTAATCACAACTGATTCTGGCGGAAAGATACGGAATATGAATTTGACGGCTGAAAATCTCACTGGCTGGAAAGAATCTGAAGCTATTGGAAAACCTTCCCGGAATATTTTCCAGGCTTTTGATGAATCAACGGGAGAACAGATACCTGATCCGGTGGAAAAAGTGCTGCTTGAGGGCAGACCAATCGATCTTTCAAATAATTTGATGCTTATCTCAAAAGATGCGAAGAAATTACCTATTGCTCATAATGGATCACCAATAAGGAATGACAAAGGTAAAATTGTTGGCGCCGTTCTTGTACTTAGGGATCAGTCTGGCGAACGTGCGTCAAGAAAATTACTTACTGAAAGCGAATCGAAATTCAGAAAAATTTTCGAGCAAAGTCAGTCCGGAATAGTTATTACCAAATTGAATGAGCCTGGAATAGTTGAAATTAACAATTCAATGATTGAGCTTCTTGGTTTCAGTAAGGAAGATCTTAACGGCAATATCGGTTTAGATAATTATGTTGAGAATTTCAATTTGCTCCGGCAGACTTTTATTGAAGAATTACGAAAATCCGGGAGTTTACGTAATCGTATCACAGTTGTTTGGACTAAAGATAGAAAACCAATCAAGGTATTTCTTTCTGCGGATATTCTGCTGTTAAACAATGTAGAACATATCTTATTGATATTCTCTGATATTACTGAACTTATCCGTCTTCAGGAAGAACTCAAAGCAAAAGAGGCAAATTACAGGCTCCTTGTCGAAAATCAGACAGATCTCGTCGTAAAGATTGACACAGATGGAAAGTTTCTTTTTGTGAGTCCCACCTATTGTAAGATGTTCGGAAAAGATGAAGTGGAATTACTTGGAAACACTTTTTATCCTTTGATACAGGAAGACGAAAAATCCTTAAATGAAAAGGGATTAAAAAATCTTCAGTTACCTCCGCACTCGATTTATATTGAACAACGAGCTTTGACAGTAAATGGTTGGAAATGGCTGGGTTGGCAGAATACTGCTGTTTTTGATGAAAAAGGAAATATTGAAGCTTTCGTCGGGGTCGGCAGGGATATCACCGAAAAGAAAAAAGCCGAGCAATTTAAGCAGGTACAGTTTAATATTGCAAAAGCAGTAGTAAATTCAAAAAATTTGGAAGAATTACTGATAACTGTTCATAATGAATTGAGTTCAGTCATTGACATAAAAAATTTCTATTATGCGTTTTATGATCAGGTTACCGGAATATTTACATCGCTGATTGATACAGATGAAAAGGACGATATTTCTTCCTGGAAGGCGGAAGGTTCGCTGACCGGAATGATTATTGATCAGAAAAAATCTCTCCTGCTTAAGAAAAATGAAATCGAAACGCTTGTTTCCGATAAAAAACTAAATTTAATCGGCACAATTCCTGAAGTTTGGCTCGGTGTTCCATTAATTCTTGGAAGCAGAATAATTGGTGCAATTGTGGTGCAGAATAATGAAGATCAATCCACATTCAACGAAAATTCTAAAGAGATTCTTGAGATTATTGCTCATGAATTAAGCATATATATCGAGCATAAAAAAGCTGAACTCAAAGCGCTTCAACTATCCAAAGCCACAGAACAGAGTCCCGTTAGCATTTTGATTACAGACTTGCGTGGAAATATTGAATACGTTAACCCGAAATTTCTTGATTTAACAGGCTATTCTCTGGAGGAGGTTATAGGACAGAATCCCAAAATATTAAAATCAGGAGAACAACATCAAGATTTTTACAAAAAGATGTGGCAGATAATAACATCCGGGAAGGATTGGTCAGGGCATCTGCATAACAAGAAAAAGAATGGCGACTTGTTCTGGGAGAGTGCAATCATCTCACCAATTAAGAATGAATCCGGAGAAATAACTCATTATCTTGCTGTAAAAGAAGATATTACAGAAAAAAAAGCAATGCTCGAACAGATCTTTTCCTCAGAATCACAATTCAGAGCGATTTGGGAAAACTCTGTGGACGGCATGAGGCTTTTAGACGGCAATGGAACAATTATCGACGTCAACAAAGCCTTTTGTGAACTTGTGGATAGACCCGCTCATAAACTTGTCGGAAAACCGTACATCTCAATTTATCCGCTACAGGATAAATATTTAACTGATCTCAGTTCTTATAAGGACAGATTTGCAACCCGAACAATTAAAGAACTTTTTGATGCCAAGATTAAACTTTGGAACGGGAAAGAATTATGGGTAGAACTCTCCAATTCTTATCTCGATATTCCCGGTAAGAATAGAATGCTGTTAAGCATATTCCGGAACATAACCGATAAGAAAAAACTAATTGATGAATTGATCGAAGCACGTGATCGTGCGGAGGAGATGAACAGGATTAAATCCTATTTCTTCGCGCATATGAGCCATGAATTGAGAACACCTTTTTGGGGAATTACGGGGTACGCAGAATTATTGCTTGAATCAATTAAAGACCCTGAGGATCGTGAACTCGCTCTTGGAATACTTGATAGTTCAAAAAGATTGACCAAAACTCTTACGGATATTCTTGAGGTTACCAAACTCGAATTTGAAAAGACCGAAGTAAATTTGACCGAAGTGGATATTATTGAAGCAATTAAAGCAGTCTGCGAGGAATTTTCAGCATCAGTCCAACAGAAAAATCTCATTCTCAATAATAATTTCGCAGTTTCCAAATTCATTTTCCAAACCGACCCGCATCTTCTCGGGGGAGTGCTTAGCAATCTTATCAGCAATGCAATTAAGTTCACAAACGCAGGTAGTATTAGTGTTGATGCCAAAATAATTTCAGACGAATTCTTAAATTATCTTGAAATATCTGTCAAGGATACAGGCATCGGCATCAAGGCTGAAAAGCAGGATATTATATGGGAACAATTCCGTCAAGCTTCGGAAGGAACCACAAGATCATTCCAGGGGTCCGGACTTGGACTTGCAATCGTAAAAAAATATGTATTGCTGCTTGGCGGTCAAATCACTCTGCAAAGTGTTGAAGGAAAAGGCTCTGAATTTATTATCCGTTTTCCGGTGAATTAATACCCCCATCAATTAGTATCATTCAATGATACTGTTTTAAAAAGAATAGCATATACCTTTTGAAAGTAAATTTTGGAGGATATATGCAAATCGCACCACTTAATTTCAAATCATTTAATAAACTCGGTGTTTTCCAGTTTTTAGCCGGCATACCAGACGAATTTAATTACCTCAGCATTAATGAAGCATTTAAGCGAAATGTTATTCAGGTAAAAGAATTAAATGAGGCTGGAAGCGTAAATTCACTCCTTGTTCTCAATAGTTCTGCCGATTACATTTTTTTAAATGACGGGGATATATTGGAGGGCGCAAAACAGAACAGGGTATTAAATACAAGCGTTTTATTATTCCCAAACAGTAAAGTTGTAATTCCAGTTTCCTGTGTTGAAAGTGGAAGGTGGCGTTATTCCACAACTGATTTTTCACCATCCGAATTTTTTGCTCCTTCAGAACTCAGATTGCAAAAAATAAAAGCAACGCATGAGGCATTAAAAGAAAGGGGAGTAAGAGATGCCCAACAGGGTGAGGTTTGGAAAACAGTTAAGGAATATCACAAGAAATACAAAGTCGATTCAGAAACATCGAACCTGACAGATCTTAAAGAAAGAATCGATCTGAGCAGTTTTATTAAAGAATATGAATGTAATGCTGAGGCTAATGGTATCGCAATTTTTCTTGAAAATCATATTCTTAGTCTGGATATCTTTCATAGCCGGGATGTTTACAAAGAATATTTTCATAAAATCATCCAGAGTGCAGCGATAGAAATTCCGGTCAATAAAAAAACGGACGCACAACTCGAAAGCGCAGAAGCAATTTCGTTAACAAAAAAATTAATTGCTAAAGCTGAGAAAGTAAATAAATCAGAATTCAAAGGTGTCGGAGCCGGTATTGAAAAGAGATTCAGCGGATCAGACTTTACAGGCACTTCACTGGAATATTTAGACTATGTTATTTATTACGGTTTATTCAAAGACAAAACTAAAAGTACGAAATAATGACATTTAATCCCGCCAACATCCGTCGTCCCAAAACTGCGGAATCACAAGAGGGCAGTACAGAGAGAAATGTTATAAGAGCTCTTGCTCAGGATCTCATATTTATGAATAATGGAGAAGAGCTCTTCCTCTCTCATAAAAGATCAAAATATTCAATTAATCAATCACTTATCAGCGAAGTTGCTGTCCATTATGGAAACTTCGGCAACAAATCGTCTGAATTATCGAATGAAACGCTTACATCAATTCTTAACGATCATCTTATAGAGTTGAGTAAAAAAGGAGGCGGAGTAAGAATCGTGGACAATGTTGCCCTCGCCATCGAATCTCCGTCCAGCGCTTTGAAAGATGAACTTCTTAGTGAGTTACTAAATGGAAAGGGAATCTTCGATTACAGGCAAACTAAATCTCTGAGCTATTTTTTCCTGAATCCTCGCATCGTTTTCGAAGCAGGCGGGCAAAATCTGTTTGTCTCTGGACTGATAGTAAATCGTTCAGGAGAACGGGTATTCGTTGAATCGGGACTCAGCGTTATTGATGAGAACCGCCGAGTTATTTTTATTTTCAGACTTGATTCGGCGAAAAATAAAAAAGCGATTGAGGAGTTGGTTTCGGGTTCTGTCATCAGATGGAATATAAGTAATCACAGCCTTCTGCACGATACTGCGAGGAAAATTAGATATCTCTGTGATGTGAGTGTTTATGATTATTTCAAACTTTTCCCTGCAAATTATTCACATATTGCAAAAAATCTGCAGGAAGGAAGAAAACCCGGAAAACGTGATCTGAAATTATCGATAGCCGATTTTGCGATAAAAAATATATTACCTGAAAAACTCCCGGAGACAGTTGATGGATATAAGAATTTTTGCAGCCTGTCCGATGAAATCCTGAGGGGAGTATGATATTCTTTTTTTATCGCACTTTATATCCGAATGACGCTCCGTAAACCTTTTCAATATTGAAAGTCTGTGCACTTTCCCAGTAAGAGCCGAGTATCCCAATTCCTCCCGTGATATTCGAATAGATATTCTGGTCAAGCCGGACAGTCAGTTCATCAAGATAACCATTCGTACTCGAATAGTAATTCGAAAGATTGGGGTCGAACGAAGTAACATTAAGGATAAATTCCTGTACCGTTATCGTTGATTTATCCTCCACTCCCTCAGAAATCCTGCTCATAACCGAGTCGATGTTGGCATAATTAAATTCAACTGATCCGTCATAAGTGTGCCCGGGATTTATCCAGTTCCGCCTGTTATCCTTGTTTGCAATATGAAGTGGCACCTGAATGTATTTGTTTAGGGTGTTACCATCAATTTCCTGTAAATAGTGCAGAACCAGAGTTGGAAAATAAATTGATCCGGATTCAGTATTCCATGTTATCCGCCATTCATCTCCCCAGTTGAAACGGTTAATATTGGTAGTTATACCGCTGTTAAACGGATAAGAGAGCTCGAAATAACTCCTTCTTGGCATTCTTGTCACTGCGGAGAGGTTTTTATTCTCAGGAGTGATCACTGTAAGCTTGACCTGTTCAGTTGGTAACGGAGCAGGGAATATTGCCTGATAATAAAACTCTCTGGTCTTGTATCGTGAAATCACAGTATCACGGGGCTGTGAAACCAAAACAGCAGAATAGTCTTTTCCTCTTAGTGTGAAATATACATCTGCATCATGTACGAACGGGTCAGTTTCATTCGTATAAGGATTATAACCATCAACATCATAGACTCTGGTGACAGTAACGCTCACTGCGAGACTGTTGACTTCGCCATTTGTTCCAAGGACGGATGTAACTATATAAGTATCTTTTATTTCTGTTTTCGGACTGAAATTTTCTTCGCAGGAAAGCAATAACGCAGGTATAATAAGCAGTAGAGCTTTTTTAAAAGTAATCATATTTTAACTCTGATAAAAAAAGTATAAAGGGCTGGGAGCATATTTATTTGCTCTCCGGTATCCGGATCGAAATAAAAGATGTTTTTCCTGTTATAAACATTAATAGCATTAATACCTAAGGATAAATCAGAAGTTCCGAAGCAAATATTTTTGGTCAATCCTAAATCGAGTCTGTGATAATAAGGAAGCCTCTGTGAATTGACCCTGCCTCGTAATGTGGTTGGAAGGAATTCATTAAAATTGAAGAATGTCTCATTCTTTATGATATTCAAATGATCAAAATAACCGGCAATCGGGGTAAAAGGCATACCTGACCGTAATTGAAAGTTTGAAGAAAATTGAAAGTCAAATGGTAGTTTGACACCTGATAAAATATTGAAAGAATGACGTATATCGTAACGGGGGGCGAACCGGACACCATTGTTTATCTTATGCACCCAACCAAGAGAATATCCAATATTTGAGTAGAAAGACGGATTTTCATACTTAAACTGAAATTCAGCTCCATATGCTTCACCGTCAAGATTAATCAGATCCCTGAAGCGGTAATCAAATTTTTTCCGGTTAATTTCGTTCAAATTAATAAGGCTTTTATAATAATATTCTGTCTCGAAAGAAATCTCTTCATTCAGAATAAAAGTCAGACCCGCAATCAGATGGTCTGACTGCATTGACGCAATCTCCGGCGGTATTATTATCCAGGGTTCGAATACAGAGATAAGTTCATTCTCATCACTAAGCGCTATGATCTCCTGTGAATAACGCCCGTATGCAAATTTGAACATCACCTGTGGAATAACGCGGTAGGTCATTGCAAGTCTCGGCTCTATCAGGAAGGGTCTCTTATCCGAAAGCGCCACAAGTTTTGTCCGGATACCAATATCAAAACTGTAATTTTCCCACCTCAGAAAGCGGTATTTTCCAAACAAATTGATATCTGATCCGGATTGTTCAATCTCTGAAGTATTTCCCAGGAGGTTTTCAATCTGGAGTCTTGTGGAGAGAAACTTGGACTGAAGCCCGAAATCAAACTGATCTTTATTCGAATAAACGTAAGAAAAATCGAAATTGGCTGAGACATCGCTTATATCATTGTTTCTGCGTTTAGATTCGCCAAGATTCGGGTCAAGATCGGCTGAGTATCCGCTATAGGAAAAATTAAAAATGGAATAGAGCGGGTCTGCCCAAATTTTTCGCCAGGAGACTCCATATATCTGATTTGAAATATTATAATCTTCCCGCAGAGGATCTTCAAAATCCATCAAATCGCCTGAGAAAAATCCGAATAGTGTAAATTTACTGCCTGAACTTATTGCATCATTCGAATAATTTAATTTCACCGAGGCATCATAAAAATCGAAAGGCACATCGTCATTCCTGAGGAAATTTTTCAGTGCCCCTGAATAATAACTTTTTCTTCCTGCTGCAATAAATGACCCACCTGGAATAGGACCTTCGAGAGAGAGTTTTCCAGCAAGAAGAGTTGCGCTTGCAGTGGCAGAAAGTCTGTTTTTGTTTCCATCTCTTGTATTAATATTCAAAATTGAGGAGAGTCTTCCTCCATATTCCGGACCAAAGCCCCCTTTGCTGAATTCTAACGAAGATATTATCTCCGGATCAATTGCACTCAATATGCCCACCGCATGAAAGGGATAGTAAAGAGTAGCGCCATTAATCAAAAATGAATTCTGGTCTCCTGCTCCCCCACGTACAAAGAATTTTGCAGTAACATCCCCGGTTGTTGTAACACCAGGGGATATCTGCATCATTCTGATCGGGTCGGCTTCAACTGCGGCAGGTAAGAGTTGTATTTCTCTTGATGTAATCTTGTCCATTGAAATATCCATCGGCTCGCTGATTCGTTTTCCTGAAACAGTGAGTTCATCGAGTTGAATAGTCCCCGGAGAAAGCCTGAGATTAACTTCTGTAATTTTACCTGAAGCAACAAATACTGTAAGTTTTTTAGACTGGTATCCGAGGTACGACACGATCAGAGTATGTTTGCCTTCAGGGACTCCATTCAAAACGTAGTATCCCTGATTGTTTGTAGCAGCGCCGTAGTGGATTTCCTGAAGGTAAATATTAGCGAAGATTATTGCCTCTCCGTTGCTGGAGTCGCTTACGAACCCACGAATTGTTCCATTTGCATAATAAGCGAGCGAAGGAAAAGATAAAATCAGAATTAAAAGGACTGCCTTAATTGGTCTTAGCATTTATTAGTAAACAATATTAGAAAATTCAAATCTAAGCTAATGTCTAAAAAGCACAAAACAAACTTCGGCTGATACCGCCGGCTGAAGCAGGAATTGTATGTTTGAGAAGGTGAAAAACTCTGCCGAATTATTAAAATGAGAGTTGTAATATCTTTATAATAAATATTGGAAAAGTAAGATGGATTTCTTTACTCCGGCAGGATTTGTGTAATAATTTATTGGTTAATTTGTAATAATTAGGTTAAATTTAAAGTATGTCCTACTCTTTTTTACACAGGTCGAAAAAGTTGAATATCGCGGTCGAAATAAAAAACAGATCGAATAGATATTTATTTTCTCCTTTTATCATTATTCTGATATTTTCAACAATTATCTATTCTCAGAATAAGTCTGCGACCGAAAACACCAAAGGCAGTCCCGAAGACACAGCATTCCGATTAGTTAGAGCCTCCTATGCGAAACCTGATTCAGTTTTGAAAGAGGTTGACCTGCTTCTAAAAAGAATCAATCCGCAGACTGATGAGGCTAAATATGCCGCATATCTTTATGTCAAGGGATATCTTACTCAAAGATACAGGAAATTTCTTCAGGCAAAAGAGATATTTCTGAGAGTGCTTGAGATCAGCAGTAAACACAATCTCATGAGACTCAATACTGATACTTTCATTAAACTTGGTTACATAGAGATCACTCTTACCAAATACGATAAAGCCGCGGAATATTTTTTTGGCGCCGAGAAGAAAGCAGTAGAAATAAATAATCCGGGATTAAGAGCTCAGGCGCTTAATGGATTGGGTATTCTGCACTATGTTCTCAAAGATTTTGATTATGCTGAAAAATATCTGAACGAAGCCTCTCAAATTGCCGGGGAATTGGAAGATGACTGGCTGAGTGCATCTGTTTATGAGCATAAGGGGCTTCTGAAGCTTGATACACCTGATTTTCCAAAAGCACAAGAATATTTCCGAAAAGCATATGATCACTGGCTGAAGACAAACGATAAATTCCGGCTTGCCGGTATTTACGATAATTTCGGGATTATTGACCGCCGGCTTGAGAAGTTTAAGGAGGCAAAAGCATATTTCTTAAAATCTATTCAAATAAAAAAAGAGATTGGTGACAGCCTTGGACTGGTCTGGAGTATGTCCTTTATTGTGGACATTAATGTGACTCAGGGCAATTTGAAGGAGGCAGTAAAATATCTTGAAAACACGTTAAGTCTTCATATTAAATACGGCGATGAAAGGGGAATAGGTCATGTCGTTTTCCTCCTCAGTGATTATCTTGAAAAAATGGGTAATTACAGGAAAGCCCTTTTCTATAACAAATGGTATTGGGCAAAAAAAGATTCAGGATACGCAATGCAGAAAGCTTCCTCTATTGCCGAGTTGCAGCGTAAACATGAATTATCGAACAAAGAACTTCAGATTAAATTTCTTGAAGAAAAAGACTCCGCCAGAAAAAAATTCCAGTATCTTCTTATTACTTCGCTTATCATATTATCTGTTTCTCTCATGATCCTGGCTGTGAATTTCGGGAAATCGAAAAAATATGCCCGCCAGCTTGAGGAAACAGGGAAGCGGCTGAATCTTCAAAATGAAGAGCTTGGCAGATTAAATAACTCACTCCAAAATGTTATTGCTGATAAAGACAATTTAATTGGTATTATCGGGCATGATATCAAGAATCCATTTCTCGCTATTAAAGGTTATTCGGAAATACTTCTGAAAGAATACAGGGAACTTCCTGAATCGGAAGCACAGGAGATGCTGAATCATATTATTTCAGGAATTAACGATCTTGATAATTTGCTTTCAAATCTTATTCAATGGGCAAGATTGAATGCAGGAAAATATAAATTAAACCCTGAGAACATAAATGTCAGAAATGAAATTGATACAACACTCAGGTTATACAATCCTCTCGCAAAACTTAAAAAACTGAATTTCGACCTTAAATGCGAAAACGATCTTTTTGTGAGGGCTGATCGGCAGATGTTCAATATTATTATCAGAAACCTCATTTCAAATGCAATCAAATATTCAAAACCGGATGGGAATATTGAAATCCATTCACATATTAAGGAATCAGAGGTACTTGTTTCGGTTTCGGATTTTGGCGTTGGAATGGATGAAGACAAATTAAGCCAGATATTTACTGGAAACATAGAATCCCTGCCGGGAACATTTCATGAAAAAGGCACCGGTCTCGGTTTGCAGTTAGTTCAGAATATGACTGATCTGAATGATGGCAGAATATGGGCTGAATCCAAAGTTGGAGAATTTACTTCTTTTAGACTTGTCCTGCCTGCAGGTTATAAATCAAATGAAATTGGATAAATTATGTTACGCTCATCTATCTGTTCAATAATAATCATAATCGTTTTATTTTCTCAAATTTATGGTCAGCAAAAGAATGAAATGGTAACTGTGGGAAAAGTGGACCTGAAAAAATATGCCGGACTCTGGTATGAAATCAAAAAGAT